>FYBJ01001407.1_pt1 | contig 127691 bp, 121 predicted proteins | sample 1134611 | NCBI WGS metagenome assembly FYBJ01 (sample SAMEA104116008, study PRJEB20421) | marine metagenome | isolation source: marine
CGGTGACGATCAACGGTCAGTCCGGACGCGCGCAGATGACGCTGGCGCCGTACAATGGCAATCTGGAGACCTATGTTCGCCAGCAATTCAAGACGTTGGGAGGAGAGCAGCAACAGCTGGCTCCGCAAACTCTGGAACGCACAAACATTAATGGCATCAAGGCGGCCTATGGAGTGGCGCGGGTGAACAATGGCACCAGCCAGGTTGATGTTGTGATCTATGCCTATGAGTTCGCGAACGATCGCGCTTACCACTTTCAGACTATTGCGCCTGCAGGACGGGCTGATGTTTTTACCAGCATGTTCCGATCGATGCGTCGTATCTCATCGAGTGAGGCGGCCAATGTCGTGCTGCGGCGGATCGATGTGGTAACCGTACAACGAGGAGATTCGGTCGCTTCATTGGCGCAGCGTATGGCGTTTGATGATGCGAAAGAGGCGCGGTTCCGCGTCCTGAATGGCTTGGCCAGCAATGATCAGCTGCAGGCCGGTCAACAAGTGAAGATTGTGATCAAGTCGCGTTAGGCGCACTGCCTGAGGAATTTACTGCGCACAAAAGAAAAGCGGCGGAGAAACCCCCGCCGCTTCACTTTTCGGCGATGCCGATCGAATATTAGGCGTTTGCCATTTCGCTCGAAACGGTAGTGAAGGTGTTGTCGAGCTGGTCACCAACGGCGCCCATTGCAGTGATTGCAGCAACTGCGATCAGAGCAGCGATCAGGCCGTACTCAATTGCTGTCGCGCCTTGCTCGTCTTTGAGCAGCTTTTTGAAGAAAGTCATAATTAGTCTCCTGGTTCAGTCTTCGGTACCCGTGTCCGATCGAGTATCCCGACCGAACTGCAAGAGGTGTAATCCGCAGCTATTGAAAAAATCCTAAATCGGATGCTTTCAAAATAGTTACCCTTTACCAACCTCTGTCATCGCAGCCTCGACCGTATTCCACATCCGCGCATTCTCGTTCGTTACCGAACCGAATGCCCCCATGGATGCAATAACGATCAAACTTACGATCAGACCGTATTCGACAGCAGTTGCCCCGGAATTGTCGCTCCCGATACGCTTAAGGAAGGTCGGCAATTTCATGGACAAACCCCTGTGTTTACGTCCTGATGAGAACCTTCTGCGCCTAAGGGTGTTAAAAAAGTGTTGAGAGGGAGCCAAAGTTTGGAAAATAATCCGACATTCACGCTTGTGGTTGCTGGCGCTCTGCAGCGCGAGGACGGCCTCTGGCTGATGCACAAGAGGCCTGCGCACAAACATCATGGTGGCTTGTGGGAGTTTCCGGGTGGCAAAGTGGAAGTATCTGAAAAACAACACGAAGCCTTGATTCGCGAGCTTCACGAAGAGCTCGGGATCAAGGCCGTCCCCGACGCGCATGACCCGATTGCTGAAGCGAGAGATGTTACGCCGAGCGGCGGGGAGGGGATTGTCATTGCGCTTTACACTTGCCGGTATTGGGAGGGCGAGCCGCAGGCATTGGAAGGTGGGGCAATCGGTTGGTTTTCGCCTGATCAGATTCACAAGCTCGACAAACCACCGCTTGATGTGGTGCTGACGGAAAAACTGTTTGAAGAATTGGCCGATAAGGGATTGCAAAGGCGGTAAAGCCCCCTTATGTGCCGGCCCTCACGCGCGCCAGTAGCTCAGCTGGATAGAGTACCTGACTACGAATCAGGCGGCCGGAGGTTCGAATCCTTCCTGGCGCGCCAAGAAAACCCATCCCTTCGGGGGTGGGTTTTTTTGTGGAATCTGCAGAGTTGTCGGAACGTTCACGGGCAGATGCCGTTCTTTCCCCGGGCTTAACTCGTGAATCTAAGTGCGTGTTTGAAAGACCCGTCAAGACGCGCCGGCCGTTTTGGGTGGCGCCTCAGGCCAGAACGGCATACGTGAAAGACATAGCCATGAACTATATGAACGTGCATGATCACGCCGAGTTTGATCCGGAGAATCCCTTGAACAAGCCTGACGTTCCTGAAGATGTGCAAGAAGCCATTCGTACACTGATCCGCTGGGCCGGAGACAATCCAGAGCGCGAAGGCCTGGTGGACACCCCCAAACGGGTGGGCAGAGCCTGGCTGGAATATTGCCAAGGCTATCAGAGCGATCCTGCAGTCCATCTCAGCCGCATCTTCGAAGAAGTTGGCGGCTATGACGAGATTGTTCTGCTGAAAGACATTCCGTTCCAGTCGCATTGCGAACATCACATGGCGCCGATCACGGGACAGGCGCATATTGCCTATATTCCGGACAAGAAAGTTGTCGGCATCTCAAAACTCGCCCGCGTCCTCCATGGTTTCGCGAACCGCCTGCAGGTGCAAGAGCGTCTGACTGCTGAAGTTGCCGACTGCATTTGGCAGAACCTTGAACCGCGCGGTGTAGCCGTTGTTATCGAGGCCGAGCACGGCTGCATGACGGGCCGCGGTGTTAAAGTGCACGAAGTGGAAATGCTCACCAGCCGGATGATGGGCTGTTTCCTCGAAGATCATCGCAGCCGCAAGGAAGTGATGAGCCTGATGGGCTACTAGATATCAGTGCAGCTCTGCTTGTTCGATCATCTCATCGATCCACTGTAGGCGGGCCTCAAGCTGAAGCTGTGTTCCACGGGTCGCTATGGCGGCGGTGCGGTCCTGCTCTTGCTCGAACCTCTCTATCTGCTCTCGGATCAGTTCGATCGATCTTTTCGTAAGGGCCCGCCAATCGTGCAGCACGGGTATCCGATCTTGCGAAGGAAGTTCAGAAAAGGCGAAACCGCGTGTTCGCATCGGATCAGCAGCGGGACCCAGAGCTTTCGGATCACCTGCTTTCAGCCAGTCAATCAGGCTAGCTCTACCTGCCGGTGACAAGCGCAGAAGAATTGTTCCTCTGCCATCATCTGGCTTTGACGTCTCTTTTAGCAGTCCATCATCGACCAGTCTTCGTACTAGCGGATAGATTGCACCGGCGCTGGCGCTCCAACTTTGAGTGACTGCGTTCTCAAACTCCTTGCGGATTGCATAGGCCGTGAGCGGCTGCTTGCGCGCGACGATGCCCAGCACGGCACCTTCCAGCTCTGTCAGCATAAGAATCCCCGCCTCTCTTGACTCCTCTAGCATTAGTACGAATAGGATTAAATAGTCCGAATCGTACTAAGACCCCGATCACAGGAGTTTCCTTCATGCGCGCCTGGCTTCAAACGCGAAACGGGATGATTTGCGCTTGGCTCGCAGCTTTGCTGCCGCTCTTTTTCGTGTCCGACTTCGCTGAGATGTTGTGGCTGGGTTTCACGTTCCTGGCGCTGGTCTTTATCAAGGCCTCGCGCCAGACGACGTTTCAGTGGGTCTACAAAAGTATTCCGGTGTCGGTCGCGATCGGGCTTGTGGTGGGGGTGGTCGTCTTCGCGATCGATTTTCCGCTTACCCCGATCCTTGAAGAGGCCACCGGCACAAAGCTTGATAGTTCGCAGCTTGAAGGGTTGGATGAAGATTTCGGTATCTATATCGAATGGATGCTGAAGGGCATCCTTCTAGGCGGCGTTCTGGAGGAAGTTTTTTTCCGCGGTTTTCTGGTTGGGTGGGGCGCTCAATTGCTCGGGAAGCGCTGGGCATTGCCGCTTGCCATCCTCGTCGCAGTTTTGTTCGGGCTGGGTCACAGCAATCAGGCGTTAGTCGGCCAAATGTTGCATGTGGCTGCAAGCTCTTGCCCGCAGTCATAGCGCACGGAACATCGAATGCACTTACCGTCTCGAAGATATATTTCTTCGGTTACGGGGCTAGTGTTGAGACAAGCAAAACCCTGTTCGGATCATTGGGATATCCGGTTCCCTAGATGTAACCGGCGCGAACTTCGTAATGCGTACGACTGGCAAGGACGACGACCTGAAGAGCGCCGTTGACGCTCCATGCTCGGCATTGGTCGGAGAGGGCTTCGATTTCACTTCGGGCGAGATATAACCGTTTAGCCGACAAGGCTTGGCTTCAACAACATCCACAGCGCCATGCCGATCATAAACAGATTTTCGGTCAGTGAGACAAACCCCAAGGGCACATTGCTGTCTCCGCCTACGCAGGCGCATTTCAGTTCGCGCCTATCGATATACACCGCCTTGAACACGCTGATTGCACCGATTGAGCCAATGAGAAGCGCAACAGGGATCGACACCCAATCGAGTATATGCGCGGTCATCAGCACGCCAGCCAACCCTTCGGCGAAGGGATAGACGTAACCGTAAGGGACCCAGCGTCGGGCGAGCAGATCGTAGTTCAGAAACATTGTCGAGAAGCTCTCGACGTCGCGCAGCTTGAGATAAGCCAGAGCGCACATTGAGAAGCTGACAAACCACTCAGCGGTGAGAATTGAAAGCGGCTGTTGAGTGACAACAAACGCCGCGCTGATCGCCATCAATGCCATCATCGAAAACAACGCAATCACCGGGCGATAGGTTGTCTCGCCTTTTTGAAGCACATGCTTGCCGAAGTACGCGCGCAAATCGGTGTAACCGCCAATTCGCTTGCCATCGATCCATACTTGGGGCGTAGTGGCGACACTGTGCTTATCCTTGAACGCGTCTGTTTGCGCGCGCGACTCCAGATGGTGATCATCAATGGCGAAGCCCTTGCTCTCAAGCAGCCATTTCGCCTTGAGCCCGGATGGGCACAAATGGTCAGGCATCACCATCCGATAGAGGGTTGCTGTCTTGCTAGTTGTCATTCGGGTTGCCCTATTTTCTAGTCCGCTCAAGCAGATCAACGAGCTCAGAAAACTTCTGGCGCTGCTCTGCTTCATCGCCGCTTGCAATCGCCTCAGCGACGCAGCACGCAGCATGATCCTTCAGGACTTGCGTCTCTACCTTGGCGAGAGCTGACTTAATGGCTTGGATCTGATGCAGAATGTCCATGCAATAACGGTCATCCTCGATCATACGTGCGACACCGCGAACCTGGCCGGCAATGCGGCTAAGACGACTTATCTTTGCGGTGGCTGCATCTGTTGGGCAGCCTGACTCACTTGATATACCCATGGGGGGTATATATAGGCTGAAACCAATTGGTTCAAGCAAGCGTATCTATAAACATGACAACTCGTATTAATCGCCGCCGCATGATCACTAGTACGGTTGGCTTGGCCGCCGCCGCATCGCTCCCCGTTCCAGCATGGGCCAAGGGCGCATCCTTGCCGCACGCCCGCAACGGCTTTGGTGAACTTTCAGGCGAAGAAATAAACCTCCGCATTGCTGACCATCACTTCATGACCGGTGGCCGCATGGGCCATGCCTTTGCGGTCAATGGCACGGTTCCCGGTCCATTGATCCGCCTCAAGCAGGGGCAAGACGTGCGCCTGCACGTTACCAACAAACTTGATGAGGACAGTTCGATCCACTGGCACGGCCTGTTGCTGCCATTCCAGTTTGACGGTGTACCTGGCGTCAGCTTTCCCGGCATCAAGCCGGGTGAGACATTCACCTATGAATTCCCGATCCGCCAAGCGGGCACTTATTGGTGGCACAGCCACTCGGGGCTTCAGGAACAGGCTGGCCATTATGGCCCGATTATCATTGAAAGTGCCGAACCAGACTCTCGATATGACCGCGACTACGTTGTCCTGCTAAGCGAATTCACGCCCATTCATCCGCACGAAATCATGCGCAAGCTGAAGGTGGGCGAGCATTACTTTAACCGCACCATGATGACCGCGACCGAGGGCGAAATGTCAGGCGAAATGCGGCGCATGTGGGGAGAGATGCGGATGAACCCGCGCGACATCTCTGACGTGACGGGTTCGACCTACACTTACATGATCAACGGTCATGGCCCTGCGGACAATTTGCAGCTCGCCTTTGATCGCGGGGAACGTATTCGCCTGCGCATTATCAATGGCAGCGCGATGACGTTCTTCAATGTCCGCATTCCCGGCGTGCCTATGACCGTGATCGAAGCAGACGGACAACCAGTGGATCCGGTCGAGGTTGATGAATTCCAGATCGGAGTTGCCGAAACCTATGACGTGATCGTAGCGCCGCAGGACGGCAGCCATGCGATCGTAGCCGAAGCAATGGACCGCAGCGGTATGGGCGTCGCCAGCCTAACCAGCCATTCTGGACATATCGCGACACCGCCACCGCTGCGCGAAACGCCCACTCTTACCATGGTTGATATGGGCATGATGGATCATGGCGCGATGGGACACGACATGAGCGGCGGCGGCATGGATCACAACATGCGTGACACCTCAAAATTGCCCGGCGACGTGAAGGTCGGCCCTGGATTGGACATGGTCGCGCCGATGCCGATGGACCGGATGGACTTCCCGGGTCTTGGCCTCGACAAGGTGCCGCACCGTGTCCTCCGCTACACCGACCTCAGGGCTGCGCGGATGAACCCGCATCGCGAGGTCGAGCGCGAGATGGATATCCATCTTACCGGCAATATGGAACGCTATATGTGGAGCTTCGACGGCAAGAAGTTCACCGCCGTTACCGACGATCCGATACGTTTCGGTTTTGACGAGCGGGTCAGAGTGAAGCTCGTCAACCAGACCATGATGGCGCACCCAATCCATTTGCACGGCCATTTCTTCGAGATGGTCAATGGCGCAGACCACATGCATCAGCCCTTGAAGCATACGATGGTGGTGCAGCCCGGCGGTACGGCAACGTTTGACCTGACCGCGAATGAGCCCGGCGACTGGGCTTTCCACTGCCACCTGCTTTACCACATGCATGCCGGGATGATGCAGGTCGTCACCGTGCGACCTTTCCTGCATGAGGGGCACCACTGATGCGCGCGCTCTTGCTTGCCAGTTCTGCCTTGGCCGCCAGCACCACGCCTGCGGCAGCGCAGGATCATTCTGCGCATCAGCATCAGGCCGCGCCTGACAAGGTAGAAGTCGACCATTGCGCAATGGGGCATATGCCGCCCGAACAGTGCCCGCCAAAGCAAGAGGCGACAGATCACTCGCAAATGGACCATTCGGGCCACGCCATGTCGCAGGACAAATCAGCACCCGCGGCCGCACCGGAGAACGCAGTGCCACCCCGCGCATTCGAAGGCCCGCGTCACGCTGCCGACGCTATCTGGGGCGAAGCCGCGATGGCCCCCAGCCGCGCGCAACTCGCTCGCGAAAATGGTGCGATGAAGACCGGAATGGTCTTGATTGAGCGGCTCGAGGCACGCGTCCCCACCGAGAGCGGCGATACGGGCTATGCCTGGGACGCGCAGGCCTGGTATGGCGGCGATATCAATCGCTTCGTGCTGAAAACCGAAGGCGAAGGCGAGTTTGGCGGTGAGTTAGAGGACGCTGAGGTCCAGGCACTTTACAGCCGCGCAATCGGACCATTCTTCGATTTGCAAGCCGGCATTCGCTTCGATCCGGAGCCTGACACGCGTTCGCATCTGGTTGTCGGCGTTCAGGGCCTCGCGCCTTACATGTTCCATGTTGATGGCGCGCTATTCCTGTCGGACCGTGGCGATCTGACCGCGCGGATAGAGGCTGAATACGACCAGAAGATCACGCAACAGCTGATTCTTCAGCCGCGAATCGAACTCGAGATGTCAGCGCAGGACATTCCGGAGCGAGAGATTGGTGCAGGTCTGACCAAGATCGAACCCGGTCTTCGCTTACGTTATGAATTCGTGCCTGAATTCGCCCCCTATGTCGGCGTAGAGTACGAGGCAAAGTTGGGTCAGACCGCCGATCTTGCCCGCGCCGAAGGTGAAGATGTGGCTGGTCTCAAAATCTTGACCGGGCTGCGAGCCTGGTTTTGAGCGCATTTCGGCGAGACTGGCCTAGATATTGATTGGCAAAAGAAAGGGCGCCGCACCGAGAATTTCGGCGGGCGCCCTTCCAAAAACTAAAAGTCAAATTGACTTAGCTGTCCCCAAATCCGTCGAGCGCTTTGCTCACCAGAATGTTGACTGAAACGCGGCGGTTTTCTGCACGACCTGCGGCGGTGCTGTTGTCGGCCGTCGGATCAGAGGCGGCCATGCCAGTTGGCGTCAACATGCGAAATGGCTTCCACGAGCATTCCTGTTGGAGGTAGTTAACTACGCGGCCTGCGCGTTGCTCACTCAGGCGTTGGTTTACTTCATAGCTGCCAGTTGAGTCAGTGTATCCAACCACCAGTAGCAGTGAGTTTTCGATCGCATCGGCTTCAGCGGCTGCGGCGCACAGCTTTTCGCGAGCTTCGCCAGACAGCTGGTAGCGGCCAGAGGCGAAGTAGACATTTGTCACGCCCTTGATGTTGTACTGATCAATGTCGCCCAGTCGGCCGCGAAGAGCCTCTGCTGCGCGTGCATTCTCTTCAACGCCGACCTTGTTCTCTCCGATCGCCTGCTCGTTTGCTGCGAAGCGCTGAGCGGTTCCGTTGCGGATCATCGCAGCGGTTTCAAGATCATCGTTCTTGAAACGAATGTCGCTGGCGACAAGCGTTGCGCCGGATTGCCAGGTTTCAACTGTCACAGGCAGGCCGTTGAGCAGCGCATCGATGCCGAGGCTTTTGCGCCCCAGACCAAGGAAGCCACCAGTTCCGCGTACGCGGGTTTCGTCGTTTACCGCAACCGTGGTGGTAGTTCCGCCTGCCGTTGTGATTTGCAGACGATCTTCATTGCGAGCGGTAATGATCCCTTCGATCTTCGGGCCTTCAACGCCAACAACCGTAGTCAAGACTTCTTCCGATGGCGCGGTTTGGTCTTGGGCAACCGCTCCGCTCCAAGCGGGCGCTGCGACAATCGCCATTACGAGCATCGCTTTGGTTCCCTTTGAGTGGACTTTCATCAGTGTACTCCTTCATTCGAAGCCGGTTGCAATGTTGTATCTATGGTCAAACCGGCCGACCCATATGAAATTGACCCGCTTGCGCGAGCCAAACCCCCGTTCAAAATGTGACGAGAAGCCATAATCGCGCCATTCACACAATCCCAGCTTGCCTGATAGCTATTGGGGGTGATTCGAGCGCAAGTTGCGGCGGACTGATTGTATCGGCCTGAATCGCGCGTCTGATTCGGTTGAATCCGCCTCGATGCAACGAAAAAGGGCGCCGCAATGGGCGCCCTTCAAACTTACATATGTTGGAAAGCTCAGAGCTGGCCGAGCATGTGTTCCGCGCTCGAAACCGAGAAGTCGCCTGGCGCTTCGACATTCAGTTCTTTGACAATGCCGTCCTCGACAATCATCGAAAAGCGTTGACCTCGCTTGCCCATACCAAAGCCCGAACCATCCATGGTCAGGCCCACCGCTTCCGCGAATTCGGCATTGCCGTCTGCCAGCATCGTGATGTCATCGCTGCCAGCTGCCTTGTTCCATGCGCCCATGACAAAGGCATCGTTCACTGCGGTCGCGGCGATTTCATCAATGCCCTTTGCCTTCAGCTCTGCGGCCTTCTCGACATAACTGGGAAGGTGGCGTGCTGAACAGGTGGGTGTGAAGGCGCCCGGAACCGAGAAGAGAGCTACTTTCTTGCCAGCGAAATAATCGGCCGAGGAGACTTGCTCCGGCCCGTTTTCGGTCGCTTTGACCAGAGTTACTTCAGGAAGCTTGTCACCAACCGAAATTGCCATCGCGTAATATCCTTTCGAAATTCCGTTTATCTGCGCCCGATATAGGTGCTTGCTGCGCGTCCGCAATAATGAAGGATATAAAGAATCTTTTATATTTGCCTCAGGGCAGTCGGGGCGTTAGAGCGCCCGACATATTTTTGGCACTGGCATCGGCTGCGATGCTGGATTGATTTTCAGGAGTTTGGCCGTGGCAAAAGCTGCACAAGATTACATCATTAAAGACATCGCGCTGGCCGAGTATGGTCGTGACGAAATCGCGATCGCCGAAACGGAAATGCCCGGCCTGATGGCATTGCGGGAGGAATACGGAGAGAGCCAGCCATTGAAAGGCGCACGCATCACCGGTTCGCTGCACATGACCATCCAGACGGCCGTTCTGATCGAAACTCTCATTGCACTGGGTGCGGAAGTCCGCTGGGCAACTTGCAACATCTTCTCGACTCAAGATCATGCAGCGGCAGCCATTGCGGCGCAGGGTATCCCCGTGTTTGCGATCAAGGGTGAAAGTCTGGCCGACTATTGGGACTATGTTGGTCGTATCTTTGATTGGTCGACCGAATCAGATGCTGACCTGACGGCGAACATGATCCTTGATGATGGTGGTGATGCGACCATGTTCGCGCTTTGGGGCGCCCGCATCGAGGCTGGCGAAGAATTGCCAGCACCCGGTAATGCGGAGGAGATCGAATTCCAGCGCGCGCTCAAGGCTTTCGTTGCTGCACGGCCAGGTTATCTGACCAAATCGGTTGAAAATATCAAAGGCGTTTCGGAAGAGACAACTACCGGCGTGATGCGGCTCTATCAGATCGCGAAGCAGGGCAAATTGCCGTTCCCAGCGATCAATGTGAACGACAGCGTGACCAAATCCAAATTCGACAACCTTTATGGCTGCAAGGAATCGCTGGTCGACGCTATCCGCCGTGCGACTGACGTGATGTTGGCTGGCAAGGTCGCTTGCGTTGCTGGCTATGGCGACGTTGGCAAGGGCTCAGCGGCGTCACTTCGCGATGGCGGTGCGCGCGTTATGGTCACAGAAATCGATCCGATCTGTGCATTGCAGGCAGCGATGGATGGCTATGAAGTTGTGACGATGGATGAAGCGGTGAAACGCGCGGATATCTTCGTGACGGCGACCGGCAACGAAGATGTGATCACTGGCGAGCACATGGAAGCCATGAAAAACATGGCAATCGTGTGCAACATCGGCCACTTCGACAGCGAGATTCAGATTTCTGCGCTCGACAATTACAAATGGAAAGAAATCAAGGAAGGAACCGACCTTGTGACTTTCCCGGACGGGTCGTCGATCCTCGTTCTTGCCAAGGGGCGCTTGGTCAACCTCGGCTGCGCAACCGGTCACCCGAGTTTCGTCATGAGCAGCAGCTTCACTAACCAGACGCTGGCGCAGATCGAATTGTTCACGAAGGCGGATGAGTACGACAATGAAGTCTACGTTCTGCCCAAACACTTGGACGAGAAGGTGGCAGCGCTACACTTGGAGAAGCTTGGTGTTCAGCTGACTCAGCTGAGCCAGAAGCAGGCCGATTACATTGGCGTGCCACAGGCAGGACCGTTCAAGCCGGATCACTATCGCTACTAAGCGCTCGGTTCGTCCGAAAATCTACGGTAGCCCTCGCAAACTGATGTGTTTGCGGGGGCTTTTCTTTAGTGATCGGTTGCATCCGCCGCAGCCCGCGCATAGCTGGGTTTGATGGAATTTTCGCCGACCGCTTTGGCCATGATCGGGCTGCTCCTAGCCGCTTGGACGGTGGGCGCAGCGTTGCTTATGATCAGAGCAGCGCAAAGGTCCCAGAAATTTGAGGTTCTGAAACGTTCAAGCGCGCGGCTCTCGGGCATGCTCGAAGAAGCCCCGGCCATCCCGATGCTGGTCCGTGCCGATGGCAGGTTAGAGGTGCATGAACGCCTTGCCGGGTGGCTTGGCCTAGATTCACCTCCATCGTTCTTGAGCGAGCTCGACGGCGGCGCGAGCGCTGGCCTCACAACTGCGCAGCTTGAAGATTTGACCCAGGCTATCAAGGTTACACAGAGAACTGCCGCGCCTTTTCGCATGTCGATCAAATTGGATGGCGCGGGGCGCAGCCTGGCATTCCGTGGGTGTGCGGCGGATCCCAAAGTCGCGCCGGGCGGGGCGGCGCTGGTGTGGATTTTCGATTTTACCGAGAGCGAGGGCGAATTGGCTCTACTGCGCGAACAGGCTTCGCGCGCGCAAAATGATTTCACTGCTCTGGTTGGTTTGATTGAGGCGGCGCCGATTCCCATGTGGTTCCGGGGAAAAGATGCCAATATCAAGCTGGTGAATCAGGCCTATGTCGACGCTGTGGCAGCACAAAGCGCCGACGAAGTGGTCAGCAAACAGATCGAATTGCTGGAATCCCATCAAGGCAAGTCAGCACGAGATTACGCGAAGGAAGCCGCTGCAAGCGGTGAAACGATTGAGCGGGAATCTCCTGCGACAATTGATGGGCAGCGCAGGCTTTTGCGGGTTAGCGACCTTGCAGTCGGTGATGAAGGCATTGCTGGCTACGCGATTGATATCGAAGAAACAGAGCAGATTGCCCGCAACTTCCGCGCATTCCGCCAAGCGCAACGTGCCATGCTGGATCAATTGTCGGTTGGGGTTGCTCAGTTTGACGCCGATCAGAAATTGGCCTTTGCGAACAAACCCTTCATTCGGCTGTTCGATCTGCCATTTGGAATCGTATCCGATCACATTCCATTTGATCGTTTCTTGAGCGATGCTCGAGAGAAACGGCGCACGCCAGAGGTTCGGGATTTCCCCGCCTGGCGCCGCGAGCGGGTCGAATGGTTCAGCTTAAACGAGGCGGTAGAGGAGGCATGGCCGCTCGGTGCGGGCCAACATCTTCGGATTGTCGGTCAACCTATGCCGGATGGCGGCTTGGTTCTTTTCGCCGAAGATCGCACAGAGCAATTGGCCGAATCCGCCACGCGCGACACCTTGCTGCGAACGCGAACGGCCATGCTCGACAGCCTGTTCGAGGCGATCGCTGTGTTCGCTCCAGATGGGTCACTTCAGCTTTGGAACCGCAGCTTTGCGGGAATCTGGGGCATTGAACCCGAAGCGCTTGACGGTCACCCTTCTGCCGACAAGCTGATCGAAGCAATCGCGCCAAATCTGCAGAAGTCTGCCCATGCGGATGCGATTGGCAAGATCATCCGGTCTGCCACACTGGACCGCAAGGAAAAAGGCGGGCGGGTTGAGCTGGCGGGCGGTCGAACGCTTGAGTTTGCGGGTGTGCCTTTGCCCGATGGCAATGGTCTGTTGACGGTTCTCGACATCACGGATTCACAAATGGCAGAGACCGCGCTGCGTGAGCGCAATCAAGCGCTGGAAGAGGCGGATCGTGTGAAGGCGAGCTTCCTGGCCAATATGTCATATGAATTCCGTACTCCGCTCACGTCGATCGGTGGCTTTGCGGAGTTGATTCAAAGCGGTGCAGCTGGCCCCGTCAGTCCGCAGTTGGAAGAATACGTTCAAGCCATTCTGGATTCGGTCAACCGCCTGACCGATCAGGTCGAGAACGTGCTTGATCTCTCGCAAGGTGAAGCGGGCATGTTGCCGCTTTCGAAGAAGAGGCTCGAACTACTCCCCTTTGTGACCGGCATTGTGCGTGAGCGAGAGCAGGCAATCAGCGACAAGGGACTTAGTCTGGACCTGCGCGGAAACGCGGGCGGCGCGATTGATGCTGACCCCAGGCAATTAAGCCGTGCGATTGGCCACCTGCTCGACAATGCCATCGCAGCTACAGATAGCGGCGGCAAAATCCTGGTTGACGTTGCCCGTACGAAGGATGGCGCGCGGATTGTGATTTCGGACAATGGATCCGGAATGGGCAAACAGGAGTTGGCACGTTTACTCGATGGATTGCGTGTGACCGAAGACGGCAAGGTCGAGCGGCGCGACGGGCTTGGCGTTCCTCTGGCCCGCCAGTTTGTTGAAGCGCACGGCGGCAAATTGACACTCGAAAGCAGGAAGGGCGTTGGCACCACCGCCTTGATCATGCTGCCGTGATTCGTGAATTGCCTGATCTGCCGGCCATGACCGAGTTTGGCCAGGCGATTGCGCGCAAGCTGAAAGCCGGCGATGTCGTTGCGCTGGAAGGCAAACTAGGCGCCGGGAAGACGACACTGGCACGGGCCATAATCGCAGGTTTGGGGCATATGGGGGAGGTTCCGTCACCAACCTTCACAATCATCGAGGTTTATGATGCGCTATCACCGCCAATCGTCCATGCGGATTTCTATCGCTTGGAAAACCCGGCCGAAGTCCTCGAGCTTGGGTTGGATGATTATCGCGAAGGTGCTGCGTTGATCGCTGAATGGCCTGAAAAGGCTGGCGGTTTTTCGAATGAACCAGCCTGCCTCGCGATCGAGCTGGAAATTGTGGGCCAATCACGCCGTGCGAATGTTCAAGGCGGCAGGGAGTGGCTAAGCCGTTTGCCATGACTGTTCTGCCTGAAGGTTTGCAAGATTTCATCGCTGGTGCGGGGTGGGGTGAAGCGTCGATTGAGGCGATCCCGGGGGATGCGTCTTTCAGGCGCTATTTCAGGCTGCGCAATGGTGCAAATACCGCCATGTTGATGCACGCACCTCCGCCTCACGAGGACCCGAGACCGTTTGTATTTGTGGCTGAATGGTTGCTCAATAACGATATGCGCGCGCCCGAATTGTTGGCGCAGGATCTGGATGCCGGGTGGTTGCTGATCGAGGACTTTGGCAACGATCGAATGCGTGAATGGATCGAGGCGAAACCAGAAACAGAAACCGCGATCTATGCGCAGGCGATAGACACTTTGGTGAAGCTGCATCAGCGCGAAGCTGGCCCGTTCGAGCCATACGATATGTCGGTGTACCAACGCGAAGTTGGGTTGTTGACCGAATGGTATTGCCCGGCGGCTGGTTTGAACGTGGATGAAGCCGGCTTCATCAAAGCCTGGGACGCGGTTCTTTCACCGGTGTTGGCGCGGCAGCAGCCGGGGGTCACTGTTCTGCGGGATTATCACGCCGAGAACATCATGATCCTGAACGGGGCTGGCGTTGCAGAGGGCGAGCAAGGTCTCATCGATTTCCAGGACGCTTTGGTGGGCCATCCAGCCTACGATCTGGTTTCTTTATTGCAGGATGCGCGCCGCGATGTTGCGCCTGCGTTAGAGCGCGCGATGCTGAACCGATACGTTTCTGCTGCGCATGCGGGAGAAGATTTCGAGGCGGACTATGCCGTGCTCGGCGCGCAACGGAACGCCAAGATCGTCGGTATCTTCACACGGTTATGCAAGCGGGATGGCAAGCCGAAATATCTCGATTACATCCCGCGTGTTTGGGCGTTGATGGAGCGCGACCTTCTGCATCCGGCTCTTTCACCCGTTGCCGATTGGTTTGATGCGAACATTCCCGATGAAATTCGCCTCAGCGGCGGAGGCACAATCGCATGAGCGAACTGGCGTCGGATACTGCGATGATTTTGGCGGCCGGGATGGGCAAGCGGATGCGTCCGCTTACCGCAAGTCAGCCCAAGCCACTGGTGCGCGTGGCTGGAAAACCGCTGATCGATCATGCGCTGGACCGGCTCGAAGATGCAGGGGTCGCGAAAGCTGTGGTCAATGTGCATTATCTCGCGGATGCGCTGGAAGCACATATCGCCGGGCGCGCTGCTCCTGCGGTGACTATCTCCGATGAACGTGAGGAGCTGCTCGAAACGGGTGGCGGCATGTTGAAGGCATTGCCGCGGCTGCCCGATCCGTTCTTTTCGCTCAACTCGGACAATATCTGGCTGGATGGGCCGAGCAGCGCATTCCATGACCTGTCCAATCGCTGGAATCCGGACGAGATGGACGCTTTGCTGCTTGTGGTGCCGCATGCGCGCGCGGTCAATTTCAGTGGTGCGGGTGACTTCCACATGGATCCGCTCGGTCGCCTTCGCCGCCGCATTAGCGGCCGCATTGCACCCTTTATCTATACGGGAATCCAGCTGGTCTCGCATCGCTTGATGCGTGAAGCGCCAGAGGGCGCTTTCTCAACCAACCTCCTCTGGAACCGCGCGATCGAGGAAGGACGCCTGTTTGGGGCATCTTTCACAGGACAATGGTTTGAAGTCGGTACGCCAGAAGCGATAGCGCCGACAGAAGCAGCGCTGCAGCGTGGCTGAAGCGAAACAGCCAAGTATCTATTCAATTGCCGCTCATCGCGGTTTCGCGGATGCGCTCGTGGCGGGGCTTGTCCCGCGTTATAGCGAAGAGGGCGTGGGCCTTGCCCGTCTGACCTTGCTTTTGCCGTCCAGCAGAGCCGCCCGCAGCGTGAGTGAAGCCTTCATCCGTCACTATGGAATGCAAGGCGATGCGAACGGCCTCTTGATGCCGCGCATGGTCATGATCGGCGATCTCGACCTCAATGAAGCGCTGGGCGCCTTGCTCGATCCTTTGGGTGCGTCAGACATCCCGGCGGCTGCTGATCCGACGCGGCGATGGCTGGTTCTGGCAAGCCATTTGCGCACCGCCATGGAACGCGAGGGGCAACACATTTCGGGTGATGCGGCGTTGCTCCGCATGTCGCGCGAATTGGCAGGCACCATGGATAGGCTGATCGCAGAGGAAATCAGCTTTAATGACTTTCTTAGTGAGCGTGTTCTGGGCGCGCATACAGAGCTATCCGAACATTGGCAGCGCAACACCAAACTGTTCAAGCTGGTGCAAACGCTTTGGCAGGCGGAATTGGACGAACGCGGCGAAGTCGATCTGGCGACACGGCGCAACATGCTGTTCGATAAAGCTTCGCGGCGATGGAAAGATGCTCCACCAGCAACGCCCATTGTGGCCGCCGGAGTGACAAGCGCTGCGCCGGCTCTGGCGCGGATGCTGCGCCGGATCGCGGACTTGCCGAACGGCGCCGTTATTCTGCCTGATCTTGATCTCTCGATGCCAGATAATGGCTGGGATGAACTGGGTCGGGCAGGGCGTTCGCCCGAGCCGGACGAATTGCCATTCTCAGCGCGTGAAGCGGCTACGCACCCGCAGTATCACTTGAAGCTCCTGCTGCACCGGATGGGCGCAGCGCGGGAAGAGGTTCGGCAATGGCATCGCAAGGGCATGAGCGCGGCCCCGCCAGAGCGCAGTCACGCGATCTCCTCGCTATTCCTGCCACCTGAGGCGAGCAAAGCCTGGGTCGATTTGCCCGCTGACAAACGCAGGCTTTCGGGCGTGAAAACACTCGCCTGTGCGACTTCGGAGGACGAGGCGCAAGCAATCGCCATTCTGGTGCGTGAAGCTTTGGAACAGCCTGAGAAGCGCGTGTCGGTCGTCACACCCGATCGCACATTGGCGCGGCGCGTGGTGCAGCATTTGACGCGCTGGAACATCGAAGCGGACGATACCGCCGGCATGCCATTGTCGCTCACGCCTGCTGGTCGCTTCGCGCTGCAACTGGCGGAACTTGCGGTTGAGGAGTTAGCACCAGTCCAGCTGATTGCCGCGCTTGGCCACCCGCTGGTGAAGCAAGATGATGCACGCGCGGATTGGCTCAGGGCTTTGCGCGCATTCGAAAGAAAGTTGCGTGGGCCACGGCCTGCACCCGGGCTGGAAAGCCTGCGAAAGGTCGCTAGTGACGCTGGTGTTGCAGATTGGTGGAGTGAGGTGGAAACCTTGCTGCAGCCGATTATCGACCTTGCCGGGCAAAGTGACCTGATCGGGCTCGCGGACACCATAGATGTGTTGTCCGCTACTGCAGAAGCGATGGCGGGCGAAGCGGTCTGGCGAAATGAAGACGGGCGCGCTTTGTCGCGGCTGGTTGAAGAACTGCGCCTCCATGCGCGTGACGTAGGGACAAAGATAGCGTTGGAAGAGCTGCACTCCGCTTTGCGCGATGCGATGGAGCAAGTGTCCGTCCGGCCACCCTACGGCGGCCATCCGCGCGTAGCCGTTTACGGCTTGCTTGAAGCCCGCATGACGCGTGCCGATGTGGTGATTTGTGGCGGTTTGAATGAGGGGACGTGGCCGCAAGCTCCGTCGCCTGATACACTGCTGGCGCCAGCTATTTTGCGCGCATTGGGAATGCCCGGCCCGGAATTCCGAATAGGTCTTGCAGCGCATGATCTGGCGGGTGCGCTGGGTGCGCCTGAAGTCGTTCTGACCCGCGCTATCCGCGACATGGACGGGCCTACGATCCCGTCCCGTTTTCTTCTGCGTATCGAAGCGCTGCTGGGCGAAAACGCGAAGGCGCATGAATTTAGCGAGGTCGCGCAATTGGTCGATGCGATCGACCGCGACGCTGGCGAACGCAATGCCTACCCGAGACCCGAACCGAAACCGTCGTTGGAGCTGCGCAATGTCGCAATCAATGTAACGGGTCTCGACCGGCTGCTGGGTGATCCATACCAGTTCTATGCGGACAAAATTCTGGCATTGCGAAAGCTTGATCCGCTGGATGCAGATCCGTCGCTTGATTTCGCCTGGCAAGGCACGCAAGCGCATACGATTCTTCAGCGCTGGCATGAGGCAAATTTGAACGGCAAAACCGTCAGCATTGCCGGGATTGCAGCGAAGGTTCTGGATGAGGCTAACATTCACCCGCTCTTGCGCGGGTTGTGGCAGCCGCGTCTGCTGGCCGGGCTTGAGTGGGTTGAGCGAGAGGTCGCCGCTCAGGAAGATCGGGCGATTGTAGCGGTTGAAGCCCAAGGCTCGATGACGTTTGACGGCGTGCGGGTTTATGGGCGCGCTGACCGGATTGACCGGATGGACGATGGTTCACTTGCGATTGTTGACTACAAGACCGGTCATGCCCCTGAGCGAACCAAGATAGCCGCTGGCTATGCGTTGCAGCTTGGTATTCTGGGCTTGATTGCCGAAGCTGGTGGTTTCGAAGACGAATCAGGAGTGATGGGTGGATTTGAATATTGGTCACTTGGAAAGACCAAATCGGGGCCGCGAAAAGGTGAGATCGGTTACAGATACGATGCGGTAAAGCGCTCAAGTCAACAGAATGGTCTTGAACCCGCCGAGTTCCTGCCCAAACATGAAGAGTTTCTGCGCAAAGCCATCACTCAATATGTCAAAGGCGATTATCCTTTCACCGCGAAGCTGAACCCGGATTATCCGGGCTACAATGAATATGATCAATTGATGCGTCTGGATGAGTGGCAGGCCAACTTGGTCGATGACTATGAGGAGGCGTCGGCATGAGCGGTGCAGTCTTCCCCCTCAAGGATAACCAGCGCGCGGCGGTTGCACCCGAAGACAGCGTCTGGCTGTCCGCCTCTGCCGGCACAGGAAAGACCCAGGTTCTTTCCGCGCGCGTTTTGCGGCTGCTGCTGCAACCCCATGTTGATCCTTCGCAGATCCTTTGTCTGACGTTCACGAAAGCGGGCGCGGCGGAGATGGCAAACCGGATCAATTCGGTGTTGGCACGCTGGGTGCGGATCGACAGCGCGAAACTTGGCAAAGAGCTTGAGCATATCGGGGCCTCGAACAGTCCGGAAACACGTGATCGCGCAAGGACGTTGTTTGCCAGTGTGCTCGATTGTCTGGGTGGCGGACTGCGTATCGACACCATCCACGCTTTTTCACAATGGTTGCTTGCGAATTTCCCCAATGAGGCCGGGATGATGCCCGGAATGCGCCCGATGGAGGATCGTGAACGGGTGTTGCTGGCGCGAGACGTGCTGACCGATATGCTGGTCGCGGCCGAGCGCGATAATGACACCGCAACGCTCAAAACGGTTGCGGAGTTTACTCTCAGCAAGGGTCAGGATGCGCTGCAGAAATGGCTAATGCGCTGCGCAAACTTGACCGAGCTTTGGTATGGACCGGGCGCATGGCAGCCGCCAATGGCGCCTCAGGTAAGGCAATTGCTGGGCATTCCAAGCGATGCGGATGAAGCGTGGGCCCAAGATGGGCTTTCCCCGGATGTGTTTCCGGATCACCAGTTGCAGGCGATGTTGCCTGTGATGGAGTCTTGGAGTGCGAAGACAGGGGCAGAAACCGCCGCTTTTATCCGTGAATGGTTGCCTCTTGGCGTTACAGGAAGAGCAGAGCGGTACGATCAGTTCTACAAAACCGTTTTGACGGCGAATGGCGCACCGCGCCAAATGAAAAAGCCCGCGCAAGAGGATCCTTCTCTGCCCGGTCGGCAGGTAGAGATAGCCGAAGCATTGGCCATATTCGACGAGCGCAGATCACTGCTGGAGCTTTCCGAATTCCTCGCACCAGCACTGGAGCTTGGACGTGATTTTGCCCTGCGCTGGGATGCGGCAAAGATGCGCGAAGGCCTGCTCGATTTTGACGATCTGATCCAGAAAGCCGCCGCATTGCTTCGGCAAAAGGATGCAGCCGACTGGATCCGCTTCAAACTGGATCGACGCTTCGATCATATCCTTGTCGACGAGGCACAGGACACCAATGAAGCACAATGGAGAATCATCGATGCACTGATCGATGATTATTTTTCCGGGCTCGGCGCGTCGGGCGACAAGCTGCGCACGATTTTCGCGGTCGGCGATTACAAGCAAGCAATCTTTGGCTTTCAAGGCACAAGTCCGGAGAACTTCCGCAAGGCAAAGGAACGCGTGAAGGCATCGATCTTGAGCGCGGTGCGGAACGCGGCAGTGACGCGGCACAATTCGCGCCAGAGAGAGTTGCAAGACCTCGATCTGGGCCAGTCATTCCGGACCAGTTATCCTGTTCTTGATTTCGTGGACCGCGCGGTTGAGGCAATCGGGCCGACGGCATTGGGGCTGCAAGACGATTACAAGCATCATGAAGGTCAAACACGTGCCGGCCTGGTAACATTGTGGAACCCGGTGCACGACACACGGGATTCCGGCGAGAGCGACGATCGTGAAGGCGGAGAAGAAGGCTGGCTTGCAAAGCACGATCGCAAGAATGCGGAACGGATCGCGCGTCAGGTGCAGCGCTGGCTCGACGGTAGCGAGCCCTTTGCCTTGGAGAAGGGCGAGCATCGCAATGCGCGCCCGGGCGATATCATGGTACTCGTTCGCAGCCGCAAGGATCTGGCCGGCCTGATTGTCGCGCGGCTCCACGCCCGCGGAGTTCCTGTTGCTGGCGTTGATAGGTTGAGGCTGGGCGAGCCGTTGGCGGTCAAGGATCTGATGTCGGCACTGCGTTTCGCATCACAGCCGTTGGATGATCTGGAGCTGGCCAATCTGCTGTCGTCCCCATTGATCGGCTGGTCTCAGGATGATCTGCTCGCCTATGTGCCGCGCGAGAAGAAAAAGCGTCTCTGGCACCATTTACGTGGCCATGAGGCCCCCTTTGTGCATGCGACGGTCGAACGGCTTCGCGAACTTCTGGCTCTGGCTGACTATGAAACCCCTCAAGCTCTGCTCGAATGGATATTGGTGGGGCCATGGCAAGCCCGCAGAAAGCTTGTTTCGCGCCTTGGGCAAGAGGCCAACGACCCGATCAACGAGCTGGTGAACTCTGCCTTCGCCTACGAAAGCGGCAATACTCCCAGTCTTGCCGGCTTCATCCAATGGTTCGACGCGGGCGAGGGCGAGTTAAAACGCGATCCCGATGGTGCGCCCGACCTGGTCCGCGTGATGACAGTGCATGGTTCCAAAGGGCTGCAAGCGCCCATCGTGATTCTGGCCGATGCGACCAGCAAGCCCGGCGATGTGCGTGAGCTTGAGCTGGAAGAGAATGCGCCCTTACTGGACGCAAGCGATGACGTGCGCCGCATTCCGTTGCCGGGCGTCAAGTCTGACCAGCGGAAGGGGCGCTTGGAAGAAGCGCATGAGCTGGCCAAGGCGAAGGAACTTCAGGAGCATTGGCGACTGCTCTATGTAGCAATGACCCGCGCGGAAGAGGCGTTGTTCATTGGCGGCTCTTTAGGCCCAAAGACCAAAGAACCGAATCCTGACAGCTGGTACGCGCGGCTGGCCCCGCTGATGGGGGATGTCGTGCTTGAGGACGATATCTGGCTTGGCCGCAGGGAATATGGGACTCGCGCCAAGCCTGTTTTTGAGACCGCCAAGGCAATCGCCGAGATTGAGTTTGCGGTACCTCAATGGCTCAGGACACCCATCGGACCTGAGCCCAAGCCACCGCGTCCTTTGGCTCCTTCTTCGGCCGGGGAAGACCATGGCAGCGATCCTCCGCTCCCGTTGGATCAGGTGCAGCAGGCGGCGAAGCGCGGCGTTCTGATCCATGCATTGTTGGAGCGCCTGCCGGATGTGCCAGCGGAAGATCGCGCCCGATTGGCGACGGAATGGCTAGCGCGCAATGGGCGCGAGTTTGACGAGGTCGCGCAACACGAGATGCGTGATCTGGCCCTGCGAGTACTCGACACGCCTGAATTTTCCGATGTGTTCGGACCTGGCTCGCTTGCGGAAGTCCCGATGGCGGCAACGGTAGCCGGGCAAGTGATCGCAGGCACTATTGACCGGATGCTGATCAAAGATGATGCGATCACGATAGTCGATTTCAAGACAGCACGGCGACCGCCCTCTACTGCAGATAGCGTTCCAGACAGTATCCTCAAGCAAATGGCGGCCTATGCCGCTGCGCTTGAGGCGATCTACCCGGGGCGCACTATCCGCGCGGGAGTGCTCTACACGCAAACGCCACAATTATTCGAAATACCTCAAGAGCTTATCGCGTTACACAAGAACGCCTTTGTGGACGGGTGAGAAAGCTATCCACGTTCAAACATTGAGTGAGCGCGAAAAAATCCTAGATATACCACAACACAAAATCAGGAGAATCCCCATGGCGACAGTAGCAGTCACCGATGCAAGTTTTCAGGCCGATGTGGTCGATGCCGACAAGCCCGTTCTGGTTGATTTCTGGGCCGACTGGTGCGGTCCGTGCAAAATGATCGCGCCGTCGCTGGAAGAGATCAGTGAAGAGCTTTCCGATAAAGTCACCATCGCGAAGATGGACATCATGGAAAACCCCGATGTTCCCGGTAAGCTGGGCGTGCAGGGCATTCCCTATCTTGCGCTGTACAAGAATGGCGAAATCGCCGCGACGCTGACTGGCGCGCGTCCGAAAAGCGCACTTAAAGAATGGCTTGAGAGCGAACTCTAAGAGATATTAGCCCAGCGCACGCCGGGCAAATTCATCCCAGATAGCCGGGCTTGATGCACCAATCAGGCCCGGCTTGTCGCTTTCGTCGACACGATAAGCGCTGCCATCCAGCCTGCATGCCTTTCCGCCTGCTTCGTTGAGCCAGAGCACCCCCGCGGCATGATCCCAGGCAAGGGTCCGTTTAAAGCTGGACACATCGTTTTCGCCCAGGGCCAGGCGTGGGTATTGCTCGGCCGCGCAGCGCGGTATGTCAGCAAGTTCATAATACGGCGCCAGCTTCGCATCGACGAGTGCGCGCTGTTCCTCAGTCAGAAAGATCCGTGAAATGGCCGCGACTGGCTTGTCGCGCCCGGTCGGACGGGATTTGATCGGTTCGCCATCAACAAACGCGCCCGCGCCGCGTTGCGTGTGGCAGAAGCGCCCTGACAGGCAGTCATAGATCCAGCCAGCTTCACAGAGCCCCCCGCTCGCCCTTGCGATAATGATCCCGAAGGGTGGCTTTCCGTGGGCGAAATTGTGCGTTCCGTCGAGGGGATCGATAATCCAGCAATCGCCGGACAGCCGGTCCATAACGCTACTGTCTGCGTGCGATGCTTCCTCGCCAACAATATCCAGGGAGCCGTCAATGGCGGCGAGCCCCTCGCTCAGCATCTCTTCGGCTTCGTGGTCCGCGACAGTCACGAAATCGTCCGCAGCCTTTTGGTCGATTTCCGCAGAAGACAGATTTTGATATCGGGGAAGGATCGCCTCCTCGCTGACGCGCCGCATCAAGGCGCGAATTTGGCGGTCGATTGCATTCATGAACGATAGTCGGCGTTGATGGAAATATATCCATGTGTGAGGTCGCAGGTCCAAACCGTGGCGCGTCCGGACCCTATTCCCAGGTCAACTGTGACGTCGATCTCCTGCCCCTTTAAATGCTCGGCAACTGGCGTCTCATCGTAATCTTCGACAGGCAGCCCATCACGTGCAGCCCAAATGCCGCCAAACCCGATCGACAGTTTATCCCGATCCGCAGGCTCGCCTGCCTTACCGACGGCCATGACAACACGGCCCCAATTGGCATCTTCACCGCCGATAGCGGTTTTCACAAGCGGAGAGTTGGCGACGCTGAGCGCTATGCGGTGCGCGCTGTCATCCGAACTGGCACCGGAGACACGAATGGTGATGAACTTGCTTGCCCCTTCGCCATCGCGAACCACCATTTGCGCCAATTGGCGGCAGACATCCGCCAGAGCCGCAGCAAATGCATCGGCGCCTGCATCGTCAAAGGCTGTAAGTGCAGGATTGCCAGCTTTGCCGGTCGCAAAGGCGAGCACTGTGTCGCTGGTAGACGTGTCTCCATCCACGGTGATGCAAGAGAATGTCTCGCGGTTGGCGTTTGATAGCAGCTGTTGCAGGAATGCGGGCTCAACAGCTGCATCGGTAAAGATATAACCCAGCATCGTAGCCATATCGGGGGCAATCATGCCGGAACCCTTGATGATCCCGACCAGGTTTACTCTCTGGCCACCGATCATTGCGGAAGCGTGAGCAGCCTTGGCGAATGTATCGGTTGTGCAAATCGCCTCGGCAGCTTCCAGCCATGAGCATGGCTGCGCGTTCAGCGCCTGTGCAACGCCTTCGCGGGCTTTGTCCTTGGGCAATGGCACGCCGATTACGCCGGTCGATGACACGAAGACCTCGGAAATTTTGCAGCCAAGATGATTGGCTACTTGCTCCATGATCTGCTCTACCGCTTCGCGCCCGCGATAACCGGTAAATGCGTTGGAATTGCCGGCATTGACAACCAGGGCGCGTGCTGTGCCCGATTTTACCTGCTCTCGGCCCAGTTCGACTTCGGATGAGGCGCACGCGCTTTGCGTGAAGACGCCCGCAACGGCCGTACCTTCACTCAAAGTAATGAAGGTCAGATCTGCACGGTCCCAATTCTTGTAGCGTGCACGGGCAACACGCAGTTCCACCCCCGCGATTTCAGGCAGTTCTTCGGGGAAGGGAAAGGCAAGCGGAGAGCGTTCAAGTTCCATGTCTTGCGCGCTAGCGATACATTTCGTGTCAGTAAATCCACCTTGGGAGGTGGACGTTTGAGAAAAGAGGGCGTATTTAGTGGGTAATGTTACGTCGTTTGCTCGCCTGTTTTGCGCTTTTGACCGGTCTTGTGGCCGTCACCTCGCCTGCACATGCGAGTGTTTCCAATCTTCTCGACTGCGAGATCGGTATCACGATCGATGCAGCGGACGATAAGGCTGATGATAACCGGACGTGTCATCACAATCATGATGAGGCTGACGAAGCCGATGACGGTGACAAGGCCAGCAAACCCGCCAAGCGCTCAAAACGCGTGCTGCGTTTGCCGGTACTTTATGGTGTTGATCGCGCCCACGAATAGGGCAGCAAACATCCCATACCTATTCTAATTTTGCAGTCGGCATCCTATTGGTGCGGCTGATCTCCTTACATTTCCAGTCCCGACAGGACCGTTTTCATGTTTCAGACAATTGCCAAGTCACTCTTCGGCTCTTCCAACGATCGCTATGTCAAATCGATCGGAAAAGTCGTCAATCAAATCAACGCACTAGAGCCGCAAATTCAAGCGCTGAGCGATGATGAACTTCGTGCCCAGACGGACAAATTCCGCCGTCAGCTAGACGACGGACAGACCCTGGACGACATTCTGCCCGAGGCATTTGCGACTGTTCGAGAAGCATCTTCCCGTGTTCTCGGCATGCGGCATTTTGATGTGCAGATGGTGGGCGGCATTGTGCTCCATCGCGGCGAAATATCCGAGATGAAGACGGGTGAGGGCAAGACGCTGGTGGCTACGCTAGCGACCTACCTCAATGCGATTGAGGGCAAGGGCGTTCACGTTGTAACTGTGAACGATTACCTCGCCCGCCGCGATGCGGAATGGATGGGGCGCCTTCACAACTGGCTTGGACTTACCGTGGGTGTGATTGTGCCAAATCTGCCTGAAGCTCAACGCCGAGAAGCCTACAATGCGGACATCACCTACAGCACCAATAACGAGCTTGGGTTCGACTATCTGCGCGACAATATGAAGCATTCGCGCGAACAGATGGTCCAACGTCCGTTTAATTTCGCGATTATCGATGAAGTCGACTCGATCTTGATCGACGAAGCACGGACACCTTTGATTATCTCCGGTCCGACTGAAGACAAATCCGATCTCTATGTCGCGCTCGACGAAGTCGTGAAGGAAGTTCCCGAGGATTGGTACGAAAAGGACGAGAAAACCAAAAACGTCCAGCTCACCGAAGAGGGCACGGACGAGATCGAGAAGATCCTGATGGATAAGGGCCTTCTCGCGACCGGGAACCTCTATGACGTAGAGAACACTCAGGTCGTCCATCACCTGGATCAGGCTTTGCGCGCTAACATCATGTACAAGCGCGATGACAATTACATCGTCAAAGACGACAAGGTCGTGATCATTGACGAATTCACCGGCCGAATGATGGATGGCCGGCGTTGGTCAAATGGTTTGCACCAGGCGGTCGAAGCCAAGGAAGGCGTCAAGATCGAGCCTGAGAACCAGACCATGGCCTCGATTACGTTCCAGAACTATTTCCGTATGTACCCCAAGCTGTCAGGCATGACCGGTACCGCGGCGACCGAAGCAGCGGAATTCTGGGACGTCTACAAGATGAATGTGGTCGAAATCCCAACCAATGTGCCGGTCCAGCGTATCGATGAAGAAGACGAGTTCTACAAGAACACGATGGACAAATTCGCCGCCATTGCGAAGGCGATCAAGGAGAAGAACGAGATAGGTCAGCCGGTTCTGGTTGGCACCGTTTCTATCGAGAAGTCAGAGCTGCTCAGCCAGTTCCTAGAGAAGGAAGGCGTGAAGCACGAGGTGCTCAATGCGCGTCAGCATGAGCGCGAGGCTCATATCGTAGCTCAGGCTGGCCGGATTGGCGCTGTAACAATCGCCACCAATATGGCGGGCCGCGGGACCGATATCCAATTGGGCGGCAATGCCGATTTCCGCATTGGTGACGAGCTCGGTGAAATGGCTGAGGATGATCCCAAACGGCAGATGGAAGAAGATCGGATCAAGGCGGAAGTCGCTGCCGAGAAGCAGAAAGTTCTCGAGGCGGGCGGTCTGTTTGTTCTGGGTACGGAGCGCCATGAGAGCCGTCGGATCGATAACCAGTTGCGCGGCCGTTCGGGGCGACAAGGCGACCCCGGTTTGTCACGTTTCTACCTCTGCCTTGAGGATGACCTGCTCCGCATCTTTGGGCCGGACACGCTGTTCTCCAAAATGATGAACTCAAACCTCGCCGATGGAGAGGCGATCGGTTCGAAATGGCTCTCCAAAGCGATCGAGACTGCGCAGAAAAAGGTTGAGGCACGCAATTACGAAGCGCGGAAGCAAGTCGTCCAATATGATGATGTGATGAATGACCAGCGCAAGGTGATTTACGAGCAGCGCGGCGAGATTATGGAAGCCGACAAGGTTGACGATGTCGTGCTCGATATGCGTCACGACACGGTCAATGCCTTGGTTGGCGAGGCATGCCCACCGGGCTCCTATCCAGAACAGTGGGACATTACGGGCCTGAAGGAAAAGATCGAGGATGTGTTCGGCCTGAAACCGCCGATCGATCAATGGCTAGAGGAAGACCAGGTCGAGCCCGAGATCCTTGAAGAACGCATTGGTGCACAGGCCGATGAGCTGATGGACAAGAAGATCGCCGACGCCGATCCCAACATCTGGCGCCAGGTTGAAAAGTCAGTTCTGCTTGAGCGTCTTGACTACCACTGGAAAGAGCACCTCGCGACGCTTGATGCGCTGCGTCAGGTAATCTGGATGCGCGGCATTGCGCAGAAGCAGCCGATCAATGAATACAAGCAAGAGGCGTTCGGGCTGTTCGAGAACATGCTGGAAACTTTGCGCGAAGATGTGACGAAAATTCTCGCCACCGCGCAGCTTCGTACGCAGATGCCCGAGCCGCAAGCCCTACCAGATTTGCCAGATTTCCTGACCGGACATATCGATCCGTTGACTGGACTGGACAATTCGAATGATGGTGACGGCTCCGCGGAACGTCCAGAACTGTTCGGATCATTGGCGGGCAGTCCGCGTGCCGGGTTTGGGCCGGGCGGCAGAAACCCCGACAACCCCTATGCCAATCAGAACATCAGCCGAAATGCGCAATGTCCGTGCGGGTCTGGTAACAAGTACAAGCATTGCCACGGCGCAGTTGCGTAACGGTTTAGAGCGATAGGCAGCCGGAGCGATTGATGGCGGGCTTGGTCCCAATCGGGCTGGTTGCCGCCTTCTTCGTTACGGCCGTCTTGTATGCCGCTGTGGGGTTTGGCGGTGGATCAACTTATGCCGCTTTGCTGGCATTGTCTGGGCTCGACTACCGCGTCCTTCCGTTGATTGCACTCGCGTGCAACATCGTAGTCGTTGCGGGCAGCACCTTGCGATTTGCCGGAGCGGGTGTGACGCCGTGGCGCGGCGCGATCGCGGTCACCACTTTAGCTGCTCCGGCGGCTTTGCTTGGTGGGCTTACACCAATTACCGAAGCTCTGTTCTTCACCCTCTTAGGGGCGAGCTTGCTTTTGACCGGCGCAACGATGGTATTGCCGCAGTTTGAACGCCAGGACAATGGCGAACCTTCGCGGCTTGTGCGCTTTATGCCGCTGTTTGCAGCGCCGCTTGGCTATCTTGCAGGATTAGTGGGTATCGGGGGAGGGATATTCCTCGCGCCTCTACTTCATCTTACACGTTGGCGAGAGCCCCGCGCTATCGCTGCGACGGCCAGCTTCTTTATCCTGGTAAATTCCTTGTTCGGCCTTGCCGGACAAATGTTGAAGCGTGGGCCCGATGCTTTCGCGGGCGCGCTCTATGAGAGCCTCCCGCTGCTCATCGCGGTTGCGATTGGTGGCCAGGTTGGCAGCTTGATGGCATTGAGGATATTGCCATCACGCTGGATCCGGTGGCTCACCGCAGGATTGGTGACCATCGTGGGCGCGCGGCTTCTGCTTGGCGGTTAGCCAGCCAGAAATGTCAGGTTTTGAAGAAAAGTGGCTCCCCGAGTTGGATTCGAACCAACGACCAAGTGATTAACAGTCACCTACTCTACCGCTGAGCTATCGGGGAGCAGCCCGAAAGGCAGAGCGGGCCTATATGGGGGCTGGAATTATTTGGCAAGTGGTGACTCGCCCCGATTGCGTACTTTTTCATGCAAGCCGGTGGCTGGCAGATCACACTGCAAATTGCTCGGCAACGATCCGTTCATCCAGCGAATGGCCCTTGTCGAACAGCAGCGTCAATTCGGTGTCGCGCTCAACCGTCAGCAACACTTCGGCAATGTCGCGCAGCTCGGTTTGATCAGCCACGGCCGAAACCGGCCGCTTGGCCGCTTCGAGTATACGAAACTTGACCGGCAAATGATCTGGCAGGATTGCACCATTCCAACGGCGGGGGCGGAATGGGCTGATTGGTGTCAGCGCCAGAAGCTTGGAATCAAGCGGGAGGATTGGGCCGTTGGCAGACAAGTTGTACGCCGTAGAGCCGGCAGGGGTCGCCAGCAGCACACCGTCGCAGACAAGCTCGTTAATCCGCACGCGACCATTCACCGACACTTCGATCTTGGCTGTCTGCCGCATTTCACGCAGCAAGGAGACTTCGTTGATGGCGAGGAAAGTGTGTTCTTCCCCATCTTGAGTGACTGCGTCCATTCTGAGGGGAGAAAACTTGAACGGTCGGGCCTTCTGCACCCGAGACAGCACATTGCCGCCATTGCGGTATTTGTTCATCATGAAGCCGACTGTGCCGCGATTGAGGCCGTAGGCAGGGATCACTTTGCCGCGATCGAGCATCTCGTGCAGCGTTTGCAGCATGAAACCATCGCCGCCCAGCACCACTGCAACATCAGCTTCCTCTATCGGCACCCAATCATGCGTCGGCAAGAGGTCAGCATAGGCCGCTCTTGCGCGGTGCGCGTCAGAGGCCAGCAGGGCAAACCGTTCGTATGTATTCGTATCGGGCAAATCCCACCCCCCTTCATCGCGGCGCTAGATTGAACAAATATGCGCGAAACTTGCGCTTTTCAACGCTCAGGCGGCTTTACTAGCCTTTTGAACGATACGGGAAAGGCCCTTAGTCAGCTGGAATAGGCCATTGAGGCGGCTTTGCGGATCACCCCAGGCCCGGTTTATCACCAGCTTCATATCGGGGCGCAGTTTTGCCGTTCCTTGCAGTTTATCGACGTAAGCGAGCAAACCGGCCGGATCGGGGAAGTGGTCTTTGTGGAAGCTGACCAGCGTTCCGCGCGCGCCGACATCTATCTTGGCAATATTGGCTTCGATCGCCTGATGTTTGATCTCGATCAGTCGCACAAGATTTGAGGTTGCATCGTGCAGGGGACCGAAACGGTCGATTATCTCGGCTGCCATAGCCTCGATCTCGGCCTTATCCTTGGCATCATTCAAACGTCGATAAAGCGCCATACGAACCGCGAGATCGGGCACATAATCCTCTGGGATCATTATCGGTGCATCAACGGTGATTTGTGGGCTCACTTTGTCGCGAGCCGTCTCAAGACCCATCTCGCCGGCCTTGGCGGCGAGTATCGCGTCTTCAAGCATGGATTGGTACAGTTCGAACCCTACCTCGCGGATATGGCCCGATTGCTCATCTCCGAGCAGATTGCCGGCGCCGCGAATATCCAGATCGTGGCTGGCAAGCTGGAAACCTGCACCAAGCGTGTCTAGATCGCCCAGCACCTTCAGGCGCTTCTCCGCGACTTCGGATAGCTGCACATCCTTTGCATAGGTGAGATAAGCATAGGCGCGCAGTTTTGACCGACCCACGCGGCCGCGCAGCTGATAGAGCTGCGCCAGGCCAAAGCGATCCGCGCGGTGGATGATGATCGTGTTGGCAGTCGGGATGTCCAGGCCGCTCTCGACGATCGTAGTCGATAGCAGCACGTCATATCGTCGGTCATAAAAGGCGCTCATGCGTTCTTCGACTTCGCTTGGCGACATTTGCCCATGTGCAGAAATGCTTTTCACTTCCGGCACATGTTCGCGAAGCCATTCCTCGACATCGGCCATGTCCGAGATGCGCGGCACGACGATGAAGCTTTGCCCGCCGCGGTGGTGCTCGCGCAGCAAAGCTTCGCGCATCACCATATCGTCCCATTCCATAACAAAAGTCCGAACCGCCAAGCGGTCGACGGGCGGCGTCTGGATCGTGGAAAGCTCGCGCAGCCCGCTCATCGCCATTTGAAGGGTGCGCGGGATAGGTGTGGCAGTCAGCGTCAGCACATGCACATCAGCGCGCAAAGCCTTCAGGCGTTCTTTATGTGTGACCCCGAAGCGCTGCTCTTCGTCGACAATAACAAGGCCAAGATCACGGAAGCTCGTGCTCTTGGACAGGATTGCATGTGTGCCGACGACGATGTCCACATCGCCTTTCTCAAGCCCTTCGCGGGTCGCGGCGGCCTCTTTTGCCGGTACGAGCCGCGAGAGGCGGCCAACTTTGAGCGGGAAACCTGCAAAGCGTTCCGCGAAACTGGTGTAATGCTGGCGTGCGAGCAGCGTTGTCGGGGCAACAACTGCGACTTGCTGACCATTCATTGCTGCAACAAATGCCGCGCGAAGCGCGACCTCGGTTTTGCCAAACCCGACATCACCGCAAACCAGCCGGTCCATCGGTCTGCCGCTCTCCAGATCGCGCAACACATCAGCAATTGCCGCGTCCTGATCATCGGTTTCCTGCCAGGGAAACTTCTCGACAAACTGGTTGTAGGTAGATTCATCGGGCTCCAGCACCGGCGCCTTCTTCAGCGCGCGCTGCGCAGCAATCTGCATCAGCTCGCCGGCAATCGCACGAATGCGTTCCTTCAGCTTGGCGCGGCGCTTCTGCCAGCCTTCACCGCCAAGCCTGTCCAGCATGACAGCATCTTCAGAAGATCCGTATCGCGACAAAACGTCGATATTCTCGACCGGGATGAACAGCTTGTCGCCGCCCTTGTACTCCAGCATCACGCAATCGTGCTGGCTCTTGCCGACAGGCACAGGTTCCAGCCCGAGATATTTGCCAATCCCGTGTTCTACATGAACCACCAGATCGCCGCGATTGAGTGACTGGAGCTCAGCCAGAAATGCGTCGGAATCCTTGCGGCGCTTCTTGCGGCGAACCAGACGGTCACCAAGGATGTCCTGCTCGGTAAGCAGTTCCAGCTGATCATTGGCAAAACCGGTTTCGAGCGGCAGGACAGTGGCGACCGGATTGCCCTTGGAGCTAACGCCCAAGGTTTCCTGCCATGTTTCGGCATGGGTAACCTTGCAGCCGGCCTCTTGAAGTATCGACGCGATACGTGCCCGGCTACCGCTCGAATAGGCGGCGATAATCGGGCGCTTTCCCGATTTGCCCAGCGCAGAGAGATGCTGGGCGGCAATCGGATAGATGTTGTCACCGCGCGCGCGGTCTGGAGCGAAGTCTCTGGCAGAGGAGAAGCCGAAGTCGACAACATGATCGCTCTCTGGCTCTGCAAAAATCACGCTGCGATGGACTGTATGCTCCTTCAGCAATGCGTCGAACTCATTCTTGGCAAGATAGAGCGAATGCTCGGGCAATGGACGGTAGCTGCCCGCGGCTTGCCCGGCGACCTTTTCGCGGGCCTGGTGGTAATCGGTCACATCTTTCAGTCGTTCGTCAGCGGCGCCAATGGCTCCGCTGTCGATGACCACGAGGTCCTCTGGCGCCATGTAGTCGAAGATTGTCGCCAGTCGTTCTTCAAATAGCGGGAGCCAATGTTCCATTCCTGCAAGCCTGCGACCATCGCTTACCGCTTCGTAGAGCGGGTCTTGGGTTGCGGTGGCGCCGAACATTTCGCGATAGCGGCTGCGAAAACGCTTGATACTTTCTTCGTCCAGCAATGCCTCGCTGGCGGGTAGCAACAAATGTTGTTTGAGCGTGCCGACGGTCATCTGAGTGCCGGGGTCGAACAGGCGCAGGCTTTCCAGCTCATCGCCGAAGAAATCGAGCCGTAAACCTTGGTCGAGGCTCGACGGGAAGATGTCGACTATCGAACCTCGCAAAGCATATTCGCCATGATCGACTACCGTATCCGTACGCGAATACCCCTGACGTTGTAGCAGCGCTGAAAGACTGCCATGGCCGATCATGGTGCCTTGTTTGAACTCGCGTACGCTTTCGCGAATTCGAAACGGAGTCAGGACACGTTGCAGCACCGCATTTGCAGTCGTTACGAGAAGCTGCGAGCCTGCCTTGCCCGATTGCATGCGATGCAGCGCGGCCAAACGCTTGGCACTGACGGAAAGCGCAGGGCTTGCGCGGTCATATGGCAAGCAATCCCACGCCGGAAATTCGATCACTTCCAATTCGGGCGCGAAGAACTTCGCAGCTTCCGCGACCGAGTGCATTGCAGCTTCGTCCGGGGCGATAAATACCGCGCGACCTTTTGCAGCCCGCGCCAGATCGCTCATCACCAATGGCTGCGCGCCGCGCGCCACCGAAGCGAGTGTTAGCGGCGCCGAGGCGGTAAGTATGCGTGAAAGATCAGGCATTAAAACAGGCTGGATCAGCGCGGAATGTCGACGTAGTCGAGCAGTTGCATCCGCTCCATCATGGGGCCGGAAAATCGCTCTGCAACAGGTGCAGTCTTCAGCGCCCAAGCCATCACATCGACATCATCCTGGTCGAGCAGGGCCTCAAACCAAACCAGCGCAGCCTCATCCCATTCGGCATGATAGCGGTCGAAATAGCCACCGATCATGTAGTCGGCTTCGCGAGTGCCACGGTGCCATGCGCGAAACTTGGCGCGTGCAAGGCGGGCTTCGAATGTCAATGCGTCGGGCATAAGGCGCGGGTAGGGGACTCGCACGTGACGCGCAAGCGGCTATAGCAAGCGAATGCGCCCTGATGTTTTGAATCCGCTGTTTATCGAGACCGATGCGCTCGAAGGTGTCGGGCCGAAGCTAAAAAAGCCGCTCGCCAAGCTGGGCCTCACACGGGTGCGCGACCTGGCCTATCATTTGCCCGAGAGATTCGTGACTCGCCGCGTAATTGAATCGCTGGATGATGCAGGTGAAGGCGAGAATGTGATCATCGCGCTGACCCCCACGGAACACAGGCCAGCGCGCAATAATCGCGGGCCTTACAGGGTGTTTGCACAAGATAGTGTGGGCAACATTTGCAACCTCACTTACTTCGGGCGCGCATCCTTTACAGCAAAGAAGCAGCTGCCGGTAGGCGAGAAGCGTTGGGTGGCGGGCAAGCTCGATCGCTATGGAGACATGCTGCAGATCGTCCACCCGGATCATGTCGAGAAGGAAAGCAGCGCCAATATCGGCAGGATGTGCGAGCCGGTCTATGGACTTTCAGAGGGGCTAACTCAGCCGCGGATTGCCGATTTGGTCCAGCAGGCGCTGGAGCGTCTACCGGAATTGCCCGAATGGATCGAGCCGACGCAGTTCGACAAGGAAGGATGGCCTGCATGGCGTGACGCTCTGCAGCTGTCCCATAAGTCCGAGAACTCCAATGCGCGTGACCGTTTGGCCTATGACGAGTTGCTAGCCAATTCGCTCGCCCTGATGCTGGTTCGCGCGGATAATCGCAGCCGGAAGGGCCAGCCATTGCAGGGCGACGGCGGGCTACGCGGCAAGTTGCAGCTACCTTACTCTCTTACGGGCGCACAGGCGCGTTCAGTAGGCGAGATCGAAGGTGACCTCGCGCAGGAAGCGCCCATGCTTCGATTGCTGCAAGGCGATGTCGGGGCCGGCAAGACGGTGGTCGCGCTCTATGCCATGCTGATCGCGAATGAAGCCGGCAAGCAGGCAGCTCTACTTGCGCCGACGGAGATTCTCGCGCGGCAACACTTCGAGACCCTGCGTCAGATGGCTGCGCCAACCGGCGTTGAAGTTGCGATCTTGACCGGGCGTGACAAAGGCAAAGCGCGCGAGAGTATTCTGATGGGATTGCTCGATGGCTCGATCGATATTGTGGTCGGCACGCACGCCATTTTTCAGGGTACGGTTAATTACAAAGACCTTGGTCTGGTGGTGATCGATGAGCAGCACCGTTTTGGTGTTGCCCAAAGATTGCAGCTTGCGAGCAAAGGCAAGCGGACACCGCATACACTTGCCATGACCGCGACACCGATACCCCGAACGCTGACGCTTGCTCAATATGGTGAAATGGATGTGAGCCGTCTGGACGAGATGCCGCCTGGTCGGCAACCGATCGACACCCGCGTGATTGCGCAAGACCGGATGGAGGATGTCATTGCAGGCGTGGCTCGGCACGTAGTCAGCGGGCAGCAAGCCTATTGGGTTTGTCCGATGGTCAACGAGAGCGAGGTTGCTGACCTCGCGGCGGCAGAAGCGCGTTATGCAGTGTTGAAGGAGCGTTTCGGCGATGACGTGGTGCTGGTCCACGGTCAGTTAAAACCGGAACTCAAAGACGCGGCGATGGAACGCTTCGCTAGCGGTCAGGCAAAGCTGCTGGTTGCAACAACTGTCATCGAAGTGGGCGTTGATGTGCCGGCCGCCACGCTGATGGTTATTGAGCAAGCCGAGCGTTTCGGTTTGGCACAATTGCACCAGCTGCGCGGCCGGGTAGGGCGCGGCAGCGAGAAATCGGTATGCTTGCTGCTGAGGGGGAGCGGTCTAAGCGAAACCGCACGCAGAAGGCTTGCATTGATGCGTGAGACGCAGGACGGTTTTCGTATTGCGGAAGAAGACCTCGAACTGCGCGGCGGCGGCGAGCTGTTGGGTACGCGCCAATCAGGCGACACGCCGTTCCGGGTTGCCAATCTGGAACAGATCATGCGGTTACTGCCAGCTGCCCATGCCGACGCGCGTCTGCTTATGGAGCGCGACGGCGGTCTAGCCAGCGGACGCGGCCAGGCGGCACGCACACTGCTCTATCTGTTTGAGCGCGACTGGGGCGTACAGCTATTGCGCGGAGGCTAGTTTCGCGACCAGCGCCTGTGCGGCTTCGCTGACTTCAGCCCAGGTCCGTTCGAACCCGTCATCTCCGCCATAATAGGGATCGCCGACTGGATCGCCCACCCGATGGGGCAGCACATCGAGCAAAAGCGAAATTTCAGCCGTCGCGTTCGCTGGTGCGCGCGATTCGATATTGCGCAGGTTTTCGTGATCCATCGCGAAGATATGCGTGAATTCGCTGAAGTCACTCTCCGCAAGCTGCCGTCCACAATAGTGTGTGATGTCGATTCCCCGCGATGCTGCTGTACGGATGCTGCGCGGGTCTGGTGGCTTGCCCACATGATAGTCAGCTGTCCCGACGCTATCGACATGCACCGCCAAACCTGCGTCATCCGCAGCCGCGCGAAATGCGGCTTCGGCCAAAGGTGAGCGGCAAATATTGCCGAGACAAACGAACAAAACGGATGCTGTATGTGCCATTGGCGAAAGGCTACTGGACCTTGGGGTGCCCGCGCAATAGGAAGCGCGGCCAAGAGGAGAATTTTCCATGCACAAGCTTTTCGCCGCAGCACTTTTGGCGTCCGCCGCCACGGTTTTCACTGGCCCTGCAATCGCGGATGATCACTCGGTTCAAACGGCGGACAATGCCTCGGCGGCAAGCTACAAGAGTGTTCGCGAAGACATATGGCAATGGCAGCTCGACAACAGTCCCGGCCTGGCAACCAGCGTGGGTGACCGGCGCGGTGACGGCAAGTTGGGCGATTGGTCAGTTGAAGCACATTCACGCAGTATCGTGGATGCCCGACAGTTCATGGCGCGGCTTGATGCAATTGACCGGGCTGAACTGCCCGCAGATCTTCAAGTGGATTACGATGTCGTGCGCGTGAGCATGGCGGACATCATTGCCGCGTCTGTACACGAACATGATTGGTATCAGATATTCACCAACCGCGGCGGTTGGTTCAATCAACTTGCATCGCTTCCGAACGGATCACCTTTCTTCACCAGCGCAGATTACGATAGCTACGTTGGCCGACTGGAAGCCTATGAGAAGGTCAATCAGGATGCGATGGCGCGCACACGAATTGCGATTGAAAAGGGGCTGACACACGCGTGCGGACCGATGGAGGGTTTCCATGAACGGATGCAAAGCATGGTCTATTCAGAGGCGGAAAGCTCTCCCTATTGGGCACCGTTCGCCACTCAACCTTCGACCATTGGTGATAACGAGTGGGCGAGTTTGAAAGAGCGCGCCAAGGCTGCGCTGGAAACAACGGTCTTTCCCGAGCTGCAAGCCTTTGCCGATTTCTACCGGCAAGAATACGAGCCTGAATGTCGCACTGGTATGCCGGGTATTTTGGCGACGCCGGGTGGGACCGAATTCTATGACTATCGGGTCAAGAGCTTCACCACTACGGCTATGACAGCTGATGAAGTGCATCAGCTGGGGCTATCCGAAGTCGCGCGCATTCGTGCCGAAATGGAGGAGGTGGCTTCTGAAGCTGGCTTCGAGACGCGCGAAGCCTTTGTCGAACATCTGCGCACCGATCCGCAGTATTACATGACCGATGAACAGGAATATCTGCGCTACACTCAGGCGCTTGCGAAAGAGATCGACGGGTGGATGCCGAAGCTGTTCGGCAAGCTTCCGCGCCAGCCCTACACTGTGCTGCCAATCCCCGCCGAGCGGGCCCCCGGGAATACGACGGCCTACTATGAGCCAGGTTCGCTGGAGACCGGGCAGGCGGGCATCTATCGTTTGAACCTGACAGAGCTGGACCAGCGTCCACTTTGGGAATTGCCGGCGTTGGGCGTGCACGAGGCTGTTCCAGGGCATCACCATCAAATCGCACTGCAACGCGAGCTGGATCTGCACCCCCTGCGTGCCAATGGTACATTTTTCACCGCGTTTGTTGAAGGGTGGGGGCTCTACTCGGAGCGTCTGGGAATCGAGATGGGGCTCTACGATACTCCAGCCAAGCAAGTGGGGCGGTTGAGCTATGAGATGTGGCGCGCCACCCGACTTGTGGTCGATACAGGTATCCACTCGAAGGGATGGAGCAAGCAGAGAGCGGTCGATTACATGCTCGACAACACCGCGCTTTCTCCTGCCAATATTGATGCCGAAGTGAACCGCTATATCACCTGGCCCGGCCAAGCGCTGGCCTACAAAGTGGGCGAGCTGAAAATTCGCGAGCTTCGAACATTGGCGGAGGACGAGCTTGGCGCGTCTTTTGATCTGCGTGCGTTTCACGATACCGTTCTTGAGAACGGTTCAGTGCCCCTCAGTGTCCTTGAGACCCATGTTAAGCGCTGGATCGCAGGCGAAAAAGCGAAGCTCTAAACCAATTCCGCCAGCTTGCGTTCGACCAGCTGGCGAATGTTGATCACGGCTTTCAACTTTGCTCCAAGCAAAGCAGTGCCGCTGACCTTGCGCTGAACAAACAGCGTTTCGGCTGGCGGAATATGCCAGCTCTGCTTGTCCTCGGCGATGGCCATGCCTTCTTCGCGCAACAGCGGCACGAAGGCGCGATCGCCAAAGTCGAAGGGCGCATCGCGATTCATCTCTGAAGTGATCACGCCGATCATTCTGTCGACACGCTCGCCTTGCCGATCGATCACGGTCGGATTGATGAAGCCAATCGCGAGCGCTTCTGCGCGAATCTTGTCTGCTTCACCTGTAAGTCCTGCCCCGAGCAAGCGGCGATAGCCTTCTACCACGTGCGGTTCGACGTTTCGAGCCGCGCCGAAATCCAGCAGTACGACTGTGCCATCGCTGCGGCGATAGCGATAATTGGCGAAGTTGGGATCGGTTTGCATGACGCCGAATTCGAACAGCTCGCGCAGCACCAATTCCACGATCCGCTCGAAGACTTCGTTGCGAAGCTCCTGTGCTTCATCTGCCAGGGCTTCGATCGCAACACCATCCTCGAAGCTCATCGCGAGTATACGTTTTCTGGTCAGGCCCTCATGCAGGGTAGGGACCACAAAGCGTTCGTCTTGTGCCATGCGCGCGGCATAGAGCCGCATCTGCTCACCTTCGCGTACATAATCGGCTTCTTCGTAAAGCTGTTCCTTTGCTGCCTTCAACAAGGGCTCCATGTCGAGAGAGTCCGGCAACAGACCTGACATCCGAAGCAAGGTGGCAACATTATCGACATCCGCGCTTATGCTGTCAGCCACACCAGGGTATTGGACCTTGATCGCCAGTTCCTCACCTTCGCGGGTCATGGCCTTGTGTACTTGGCCAATCGAAGCTGCGGCAATCGGGCGCGGATTGAACCAGCGAAATTGCTTTCGCCAATCCGGTCCCCATTCTTCTTGCAAGACTTTGTCGAGCTGGCGCGCAGGCATAAAGTTCGCTTGATCGCGCAAGGTCGCAAGTATGTTCGATAACTCAGGCGGCAAGAAGTCGCCTGCGTCCATACTGATAATCTGGCCCAGCTTCATCACTGCACCGCGCAAATGCGACAGCCGCTCAGTCAGTCGCCGAGCATTGCCCGGGGTAAACAGCAGATCCTGGGCAGACATGCGCTCTCCACTGGCCATGCGTCGCGCGCCCTCGGCCAGCATTCCGCCAGCGACACCGCTTGCCAAACGGCCGAAACCCGCGACGCGGCTCAGGCGCGAGCTGGGCACAGCGCGGTATCGCGATCTATCGTTGTCATGTGACATTGAGATTTGGCCCGGTCAGGTGCTGCATACCGGAGACCAATGATCGGCGGCGTCGCCTGTTCCTCAGCTTATGCAGAGCCCGCCATCTACAGGCAGGCATTGCCCTGTAATATAGTCACTGTGCGGCGAAGCAAAGAACACTGCCAGACCTTCCAGTCCATCGTGGTCGCCAAACCGCCGCAAGGGAATGCGCTTGGTCATCCATTCGGCAAAACGCGGATCTGCCTGAGCAGTCAGATCGGTTTCGTAGAAACCGAAAAGCAGAGCGTTCGCGGTAATCTGGTATCTCGCCAGTTCGAATGCTGCCGCGCGTGTCAGCCCATTCACAGCGGCTTTCGATGCGGCATAGTTCGAGCTACGGTTTACGCCCATGATCGATTGGCCAGAACTGGTCGCGATCAGCTTCCCCCCTTCGCCGCGCTCAACCATATGTTCGGTGACATAGCGATAGGTGAGGGCGGGGCCGCGGGCATTGACGGCCATCACCTTGTCCCATGCCTCAGCGGTCATTTCCGGCAGCGCCATGCCCCCGCCAATTCCCGCATTGGCGAAACATATATCGACCTTGCCGAAGCGGTCGAGTGTCGAGGCCATCGCTGCGGCAATCTGCTCCTCTTCGGCGACATCGCAAGGGAAAGCTGCCGCGCTCCCGCCATCAAAGGCGTTGAGCTCCTCCACCGCGGCGGCGTTCTTCGCTTCATTGCGCGCCCAAATGGCTACGTCCGCGCCGGACTTTACCAACCCGCGCGCGAAGGCAAGCCCGATACCGCTATTGCCGCCGGTGATGACTGCGGTTTTTCCGCCAAGATTAAACAGGTTCATGTATTCTGTTTTGCGCCATGAGCATTGTGACTGCAATCACACAAAATGCGAGGGGGGAGGGAACGCATGATGTGTTTGGCTATTGTTCGGGAATGGCAGAACAAACATTGACTCCCGCCGCCAAAGGGTTGGGCTATGCGGGACTGATCCCGCAATTCATCGCTCTTGCATTGGTGTTGCAAGGCGGAGAGTTTGGGTATGTGGCGCTTGCCGCAGGCTTTGGCTACGCGGCATTCATCTTAAGTTTTCTTGGCGGTGTGTGGTGGGGTCAGTCGCTGGCTTCGGGGCGAGCAGATGCTGCGGCATACCTTGTCGCCGTGCTGCCTAGCCTGCTTGCTCTGGCCTTGTTTTTGCCATGGACCTTCGGCTGGGAATGGCCCGGACCGGCGTTAATGTTTCTTGCTGCATTGATCGCGCTCAGCCCGCTGGTCGACCGATGGCTCGATCTTGGCAGACAAGACTTTGTGCGGCTGCGCTGGCACCTGTCGCTAGGGCTGGGTGCGCTCACGGCTGCGCTAGGAATAATCGGCATCGAGCCAGTTTAGATGGTCGGGGAGAGAGGATTCGAACCTCCGGCCCCTGCCTCCCGAAGACAGTGCTCTACCAGGCTGAGCTACTCCCCGACCGGATCGGTCCCACACAAAACTGTGGGTCGAGGCAGGAGGCGCGATATAAGTGTGCTTTTGCGGGGTGGCAAGCGAGCAAATGCAGGTTTAGGGTCCGCCCATGGCAACGCTTGAGTCTCCTGAAATAATTCCGTCTAAACTCACCGGCCCAGGCCATACTGAATGGCAATATCTCGATCTGATGCGGCGCATCTGGGAGGGCGGCAGCGAACGCGTTGATCGCACCGGGATTGGTACGCGCTCGATTGCCGGCGCGATGCTGCGGTTCGATCTTGCCGATGGCGCGATGCCGTTACTCACCACAAAGCGGGTCTACTGGAAAACCGCCACGCGCGAGATGCTGTGGTTTCTGACTGGAGAGACCAACATTCGTCCGCTTGTGCTGCAGGGCGTGAAGATATGGAATGAATGGCCGCACGCGCGATACGTCAAGGAAACCGGCGATAACATCGCGCTTGATGATTTTGTTCAACGGATTGCTGATGACGAAGAGTTTGCGCGTCGATGGGGTGATCTGGGGCCGGTATACGGTAAGCAATGGGTTGACTGGCCGACCTATCGCTATCGCAAAGACGGGCTCTACGAGCGCGGGCCAGGCATCAATCAGGTTGCGGAAGTCGTCGAAAGCCTGCGCCACAATCCCGGCAGCCGGCGGCACATCATCGAAGGCTGGAACGTGGCAGAGCTGGATCGGATGGCATTGCCACCATGCCATAAGACCTATCAGTTTCATATTGCGGGAGAGCGGCTCAATTGCATGCTGTATCAACGCAGCTGTGATGTCGCCTTGGGCCTGCCGTTTAATCTTTGGTCAGCGGCTCTGCTGCAACGGATGATCGCGCAGCAAACGGGCCTCGAGCCCGGCGAGTTGGTGTGGATGGGTGGTGACGTTCATTTGTATCTGAACCACGAGCATTTGATCACCGAACAGCTCTCGCGCGAGCCGCAAGGCAACCCGACGCTTGAAATCACGCGCAAGCCGGACACAATTTTCGATTACACAATCGAGGATTTTGTAGTGCATGATTACGCACCGCAGGCCCCGATCAAGGCACCTGTTGCGGTATGAGTGAAAGCGGCTAGACCAGCTTGACCGTAGTCGTTGCGTGAAATAAAATAACGCCAACGTAAAAGAATGCTACAGACCTGCTGTTGGCAGGGGGAGAGGCAGCCATGGCCAATAGGCCTGAGACAACACCTGCGCCGAAAAGCAACAAGCCGGCGCTACAGCTTCACGTTCCAGAGCCGAAGTACCGGCCGGGCGATGAGGTGGACTACAGTCATCTCGAGATCCCTGATGCAGGTACACAGCCTCGTCCGGATGAAACAAGCGATCCAAAGGATATGCTGGACTTTGCCTATGGTCTGGTCCGCGTTTTAGGTGAGGATAACAAGGCGCACGGCGCCTGGGATCCGAAACTTGATGCGGATACCTTGCGCACCATGCTGCGCAACATGGCGATGGTGCGCGCGTTTGATGACCGCATGTTCCGCGGCCAGCGCCAAGGCAAAACCAGTTTCTACATGAAGTGCACCGGTGAAGAGGCGACCAGCGTGGCATCCTCAATGGCGCTCGCATCTGACGACATGGTGTTCCCCAGCTATCGCCAGCAAGGCATTCTGATCGCGCGCGGCTACCCCATTGTGGACATGATCAACCAGATCTACTCGAACAAAGGCGATAAGCTGAAAGGTCGTCAGCTCCCGATCATGTATTCGAGCCGCGAGCACAGCTTCTTCTCGATTTCGGGCAACCTTGCCACTCAAACCCCGCAAGCCGTGGGTTGGGCGATGGCGAGCGCAATCAAGGGCGATAGCCGTATCGCAGCGACATGGGTGGGCGAGGGCTCAACAGCGGAGGGTGACTTCCACTCTGCCTGCACCTTCGCAACGGTCTACAACGCACCGGTCATCCTCAACGTGATCAACAATCAGTGGGCGATTTCCAGCTTCTCTGGATTTGCCGGCGCGGAGCGGACAACCTTTGCAGCACGCGCGCTGGGTTATGGTTTGGCTGGACTGCGCGTTGACGGCAACGATGCACTAGCTTGCTACGCAGCGCAGCAATGGGCTGCGAACCGCGCGCGTGCCAACGCGGGGCCAACGCTGATCGAATATTTCACCTATCGCGCAGAGGGCCACTCAACCTCTGATGACCCGACTGTTTACCGCAGCGCGCAAGAGCGCGAAGAGTGGCCACTGGGCGACCCGGTAATGCGCCTCAAGAACCACTTGATCGAATTGGGCGAGTGGGACGAAGATCGTCAGGCCGCGATGGATCTTGAATGCGCGGAGCTGGTCAAAGCTGCAACGAAGGAAGCCGAGAAGAACGGCATTCTAGGCCATGGCCTGCACCACCCGTTTCATACCATGTTCGAGGATGTTTACGAAGAACTCCTATGGCATCTTAAAGAGCAGGCTGAGCAGGCGATCAGAGAGCGCAAGATCAAGTGGCCTGACAAGCATCCAATGGACGAGGCGGGCAAATGAAGACCGAAACCAGGCAAGAGTCCGTGGCGCATAACGAAAAAGATACCGAGCGCCGCCTCAACATGATTGAAGCGATCAATGATGCGCTCGACATCATGCTTGAGCGTGACAATGATGTTATCGTGATGGGCGAGGACGTCGGTTACTTTGGCGGCGTATTCCGTTGCACCGCTGGACTGCAGGAAAAGCACGGCAAGACGCGTGTTTTTGATACGCCTATCTCCGAGTGCGGGATTATCGGCGTAGCCGTGGGGATGGGCGCATATGGCCTTCGCCCAGTGCCAGAAATCCAGTTCGCGGATTATATTTATCCAGGGCTTGATCAGCTGATTTCGGAGGCCGCTCGCCTGCGTTACCGCTCGGCGAATGACTATATCGCGCCAATGACTGTGCGGTCTCCCTTCGGTGGGGGCATCTTCGGTGGCCAGACGCACAGTCAGTCACCCGAAGCGATCTTTGCGCATGTAGCGGGTTTGAAGACAGTCATTCCGGCTACGCCCTATGACGCGAAGGGACTGTTGATCAGCGCCATCGAAGACAATGATCCGGTGATCTTCTTCGAGCCAAAGCGTATCTACAACGGCCCGTTCTCTGGCTACTATGACAAACCGTTAGAGCCGTGGAAGAAGCACAACGATAGCGTTGTTCCGGAAGGGTACTACAAGGTTCCGCTCGGCAAAGCGCGCCACGTGACACAAGGCGAGGCGCTGGCTGTGCTAGCATACGGCACGATGGTGCACGTGGCAGAGGCTGTGTGTGCAACAAAGGGTATCGACGCCGATATTCTGGACCTGCGGACAATTGTTCCGCTTGATATCGAAGCAATCGAAGCTTCGGTCGAAAAGACCGGGCGCTGTCTGATCGTACACGAAGCGACCCGAACCGCCGGTTTCGGCGCTGAGTTATCTGCGCTCGTGACCGAACGCTGCTTTTATCATCTCGAAGCTCCGGTTGAGCGTGTAACCGGATTTGACACACCCTATCCGCACAGCCTTGAATGGGCCTATTTCCCTGGCCCGGTTCGTATTGGCGAAGCGATCGACAAGATACTGAAGGACTGACCTGATGGCAAAGTTCATATTCAATATGCCTGACGTCGGCGAAGGCGTTGCCGAAGCCGAGATCGTCGAATGGCACGTGAAGGTTGGCGACACTGTGTCGGAAGATCAGCATCTCGTCGATGTGATGACCGACAAGGCGACGATTGACATCGAAAGCCCGGTTGACGGTGTTGTCACTGAAGTTGCCGGTGAGGTTGGCGATGTGATCGCAGTCGGTTCAATGCTTATCGTTGTTGAAGTCGAGGGCGAAGTGCCTGACGAGGTCGAGGAAGCGAACGACGTTGAAGCTGAAGCGGCACCCAAAGAGGTTCAGCAAACCGAGCCAGCACCTCAACCAGAACCTGAACCAACACCAGAGCCTGAGCTAACGCCAAAGCCAGCTCCGGCTGCGGCCGAGGCCACAGAAAAGGTCCTTGCCACACCTGCGGTACGCAAGCGTGCGCGAGATCTGGGAATTGATCTGTCAGAGGTCAAACCCGCCGAAGACGGCCGCATACGCCACGGCGATCTGGACCAGTTTCTTAGCTACAATGCTGGCGGTGGTTTTGCTCCCGCCGGAGTGGCGCGTGCGGACGAGACCATCAAAGTCATCGGCCTGCGCAAGCGTATTGCGCAAAATATGTCTGCTGCGAAGCGCAACATCCCGCATTTCACTTATGTTGAAGAGTGCGATGTAACCGAGCTTGAGCGGATGCGCGCGCAGCTGAATTCTGCACGCGGTAGCAAACCCAAGCTGACTATGCTGCCGCTGTTGATCGCAGCAATCTGCAAGAAGCTGCCAGAATATCCGATGATCAATGCGCGTTATGATGACGAAGCAGGCGTGGTGACGCGCCATGGTTCTGTGCATTTGGGCATGGCAACCCAGACCGACAATGGATTGATGGTACCGGTTATCAAGGATGCGCAGGCTAAAAACCTGTGGCAGCTTGCGAACGAAATTGGACGACTTGCCAATTCAGCGCGCGACGGCTCTGCCAAGTCGGACGAGCTGTCTGGATCGACGCTGACCGTCACGTCACTTGGGCCGCTCGGCGGGGTTGCAACAACGCCGGTGATCAATCGCCCCGAAGTCGCGATAATCGGCCCGAATCGCATCGTCGAGCGCCCGATGTTTGTCACTGGTCCTGATGGACAGGAGCGTATCGAGAAGCGCAAGCTGATGAATATCTCGATCAGTTGCGATCATCGCGTAGTCGACGGATATGACGCGGCCAGCTTCATTCAAGAGGTCAAAAAACTGATCGAAACACCTGTCCTGCTTTTGAGCGAATAAAGTTTGATTTTTCGCGCAAACGGTCGTTGACAGCATCTGGACTCGGCCCTATTTGCGCGTCTCCCAAGTGGCTGCGCGGGTGTAGCTCAGTTGGTTAGAGTGTCGGCCTGTCACGCCGAAGGTCGCGGGTTCAAGTCCCGTCACTCGCGCCACTTGGGGAATTTTCCTAAAGAAGCTGATCGATTTCGACTTGCTGGCTTTGCGTCGGCAGGCTGATCAGCATGCCGTCTTCGGCCAATTCCAGCTGACCATCAAAATTCTGTTTGGCATCACCCAAGAATGCGGGCTCGATCAGGCGTGCGGGCGGTGCTGGCACCAGATGGTATAGAACCAGCGCTTTCGCACCGGCGAGCTGCGCAACCCGTGCCGCTTCTTCAGGCGTGGTGTGATAATCCGGAATATCGGCCATGATTTTCGCGCCATTGGTATTGCCTCGTGCAGCCAGCGTTTCGCCCAGCTTGCCAACCATCGCTGGATTGAGCGCTTCGTGCAGAATGAGATCGGCACCTTGCGCGAACCGCGCGAACTCTTTTGAGTACTTCAGGTCACCGCTGATCACCACTGAACGCCCCTTGTAGTCGAGCCTAAAGGCATAGGCATTGTCGATTGGAGCGTGATCTACGCGTAGGGTGCGAATTGACAGTCCGTTGCGTTCGAAGGTGAAGCTCTCATCAATGTTCGTCGCCACGCCGCCGAATCCACTTGGCCTTGCGACTTCCGGGCCATGATGCGCGATGCGATAGCCGCGATCGATCCCGTAGGCTGTCATTAGACCATCGACCACCCGGTCGGTCCCTTCCGGGCCATAGACTGGCAGTGGCGTGCTGCGACCGCCGGCCATCCACGCCTGCAACATCAACCCGCCCAACCCGTCGAAGTGGTCCGAATGCAGATGCGTCAGGAATGTCGCTTCGAGACGATCCATGGGAAAGCCCATCGCGCCAAGCTTGCGGTCGGAACCCGAACCCACATCGAAAATATATCCATCGCGGCCCGCCAGCACCGCCAGACATGGGCCAGCGCGATTGGCATCGGGCATTGGTGACCCGCTACCGCAAACAAAGACATGCAATCCGTCGGCGAAATCGACAGTCTGATCTACGCCAGCGCGCTGCTCTACCGCGCGTTCGAACACGCGTTGTCCAATCCATTGCCCTCCGAATAGGGCGAAGCCCCCTGCTACAATTGCGACAAGGAGCAAGCCGATCAGTAGTTTGCGTGTCATTGACCCTCCGGTTCAAACGGTAGCCTAATCTGGCGCGTTCCAGCGCCCTGTCTCCATCCAGATCAGGAAGCGTTTCAAAGGCAGCAGCCAGATCAGCCCGAGCACGAGGTAGATGATCGTCTGTACCCATATCGGCCAGCCGCCGATCAGATCAGGCGCGTAGCGCGCGATCACGATACCATAGACAATGAGGGCGGCGAAAAGAACGAGTATGCCAACGGGGATTCGCCAGGTTGGAGTTTCGCGCATCAAAAGGGTCCGTACATCCGCGTTGGTGTAATCACAGCATCTAAACGCTGATCGTGTGGCTCTGTGGACAAGGCGTCGCATAATTGCACATCCCACGCGAGACCAATCGCTATCCGTCCGGGATGTTCCGCCAGCCAGCGATCATAGTGCCCGCCACCTTGACCAAGGCGGTCTCCGTTGGCGGTGAAGCCGATGAGCGGGATTAGCAGTACATCCGGAACCACGGTTTCCGCTTCTGTGCGGGGCTCAAGCATTCCAAAGGGACCGGTAACCAGGTCGCTTTCGCCGAACGGGTCCACATGAACAGCAAATTCCATTGGAGACTTGTTTGATGCGAAGCGCGGTAGAGCGATCGTGTACCCGTTCTCGTGGAAATAGGTTGTGTAGTGGGCGGTCGGGGCCTCGTATGGGCCGGCATGGTACAAGCCTATCACAGCGTCTGTAGCGATTTTTTGAAGAAGCTGGGCCGGGGGGTGGCGGAAAACCAGCCCGCGCATGACCTCAGGCAATTGGTCGACATGTTCACGCCGCGCTGCGCGCAATTTCTCTCGAAGTTCGGGCTTCTTCATTGCTACGTATCCTACTCGTTCAATCGGCCTGCATGGCCGCAAGCTCGACCGGGCGCCCGCAGCGATGCGACCATACGGTCGCGTGAGCGAGTAAATCGCGCGCTGGATAGCGTGCGGAATGAAAGATGTGGCGGAACCACCATGGGTCGTTTGCTCGAGAAATCCTCTGACGCCTAAACGTCAGGTGGGCGCCGTATGTCCTGGACCCCAGGACGAACCCGTAATCCAAGACAGGGACAGCTCCCTAGGAATTGCTTATAGCCTCAGGGATGTTCGAACGGCTCGTGCCGGGCAGTCCCGCCAATTGTCTATTTAGTGTGTCGCAGCCTGTGCCTCAAGCGTGTCAGCACATTTTTCGATCAAATCCGCCAGCTGTTCTAGTTTGGAGCTGACATTATCAGTCGCAAAAAGCGGTTCCTGCCCTGATGCAGCAGATTTCATGTTGGCCAGATCGTTGGCGATTGCATCTCGTTCAGCTCTAACCGCGTTAAGCTCCAGCGAAAGTTCACGGGTCTTTTTCTCTGCGTTTTCAGCACCTTCTTCAAGGGCCTGGATTTTTGAGGCGAGATCCCTTGGATCTTCTCCAAGTGCTTCGCGCGCTTCGTGCAATTCATCCGCGAGAAACAGTGCAGCAAACAAGAGATTCTGCGCTTCTGTCCCGGCTAGATTGCCTTGCAACTGGTTCAGCTTTTCATCGATCATTGATCCAAGGCGGGCGAGTTGCGCCTCTTCACCGTCGGCGCAGGCGACTTTGTAAGCCTTGCCAGCAATGCGGAGTGTGACTTCGCTCATTGCTCAAAGCCCTCAATCAATTCGTCAAGTTCGGAAAGGGTCTGTGAGACCTCGTGACGCAGCGCCTCGTGCTTTGCTGCCAGTTCATGATCGCCCGTCGCTGAAACGCTCAGCTTGCCGCTCGCCGCGCTGATACGGTTGGCAGCTGCCTCGATCCTCTCGATCGCCTGCGAAATACGATCACTTTCCATAGCAGGGATTTACCCAAATTCGTCAGCAGGAGCAAAGCCTTGGCGCAACCTGTTGATAACTGCTCTTCAAGAACGCTGTTTCATGAGAAAAATCGACAGTCCGTGGAAGGCTCGATTGTTCGCCTTGACCTGATAACGGCCCTCCGCGAAGGGTCCGTCAACGCGTCGAATCGACGCGCCGGGCGGGGGCTGATCCGGCACCGCTCAATGCTTGTCAGGAGCAGTTTGCGAATGAGCCTAGATTCCGCCCGTCTTCAACCCATGGCCAACGCAATCCGCGCATTGTCGATGGATGCTGTGCAAGCTGCGAATTCGGGGCATCCGGGAATGCCAATGGGAATGGCGGATGTCGCAACAGTATTGTGGTCCAATTATCTGAAGTTTGACCCTCATGCACCCGAATGGGCCGACCGGGACCGGTTTGTGCTTTCAGCCGGGCACGGCTCAATGCTGATTTACAGCCTGCTGCATCTGTCGGGATACGCTGCTCCGACGATGGACGACATCCGCAACTTCCGTCAGTTGGGCAGCCCGTGCGCGGGCCATCCGGAAAACTTCTTGCTGCCCGGGGTCGAGTGCACCACCGGCCCATTAGGGCAAGGGCTTGCCATGGCAGTGGGTATGGCGATGGCCGAGCGACACCTCAATGCAGTCTTCGGCGATGACCTGGTCAATCACCGCACATGGGTAATCGCGGGCGATGGCTGTTTGATGGAGGGCATCAATCACGAAGCGATCGGGCTTGCCGGACATCTCGGCCTTGGCCGGATGAATGTTCTTTGGGACGACAACAACATCACCATCGATGGTGGCACCGATCTTTCCACAAGTGAAGATATCAAGGCGCGTTATCGGGCGACTGGTTGGCACGTGGTTAGCTGTGACGGGCATGACTTTGCCGACATCGCCCGCGCGCTCGATGAAGCTGTTGCTGATGGTCGTCCATCGCTTGTCGCTTGCAAGACCGTGATTGGTAAAGGTGCACCGAACAAGCAAGGTACAAGCGCAACGCATGGCGCGCCGCTGGGGCCGGATGAAATCGCGGCTGCGCGCGAAGAACTTGGATGGGATTACGAACCGTTCGAGGTTCCGACTGACATTCTGGCCGATTGGCATGCGACCGCCGAACGCGGTGCGTCTGCACATGGCGCCTGGGCCGGGCGGCTTGCGACCGATCTGGATCGCAAGGCCAAATTCGAGAACCATATGATGGGCGTGGCCGATTTGGCGTCGCCTGCACTTGAGGCCTATATCCATGGTCTGGCTACAGAACCGAAGAAGGTTGCCACCCGCAAAGCTTCGGAAATGGCGCTGGAGCCTCTTACAGCGGCCTTGCCCCAGCTTATTGGCGGATCAGCAGACCTGACCGGTTCCAACAACACCAAAACGTCCAGCACAACGCCATTGACCGCTCAAGACTATGCGGGTCGCTATGTCTATTACGGCATACGTGAATTCGGCATGGCCGCAGCAATGAATGGAATGGCACTGCATGGCGGCGTTGTGCCCTACGGCGGTACGTTCCTGATCTTTAGCGATTATTGCCGCAATGCGATCCGCCTGTCAGCGCTGCAACAAACGCAAGCGATCTATGTCATGACCCATGACAGCATTGGCCTGGGTGAAGATGGGCCAACACACCAACCGGTAGAGCAGGTCATGAGCCTGCGGTTGATCCCGAATCTCAATGTCTATCGCCCATGCGATACCATCGAAACTGCAGAATGCTGGGCCTTGGCCCTGTCTACGCCTGAAACGCCATCGGTCTTGTGCCTGTCTCGACAGGGTCTGCCGCAATTGCGCGGAGACGGTGATGGGGATTGGTCAGCCTTGTCGAACCGTTCTGGCAAGGGCGCATACCGTCTTGTTTCCGCGAATGCTGACCGCAAGGTTGTGCTGATTGCTACAGGTTCGGAAGTTGCGCTGGCATGTGAAGTGGCACAGGCTCTGGAAGGGCAGGGCATCGGCGCCGATGTTGTCTCTATGCCCTGTGCCGAACTGTTCGAAGCGCAGTCGGACGACTATCGTGCTGATGTCTTGCCGGCGGGTGCGCTCAAGGTCTCGATTGAGGCAGGCTCAACCCTGGGTTGGGAGCGATATACCGGCACGGATGGCATTAATATTGGCTTGGATCGCTTTGGTGCATCTGCACCTGCCGGCGATCTGTTTGCCAAATTCGGTTTCACTGCGGAGGCAATTGTCCCGCAAATCTTGAACAAATTGAACGCATAAGCAGGAGTTTCCCCCATGGCGACTAAAGTTGCAATCAACGGTTTTGGACGTATCGGTCGTCTGGTGGCGCGCGCCATTCTGGAACGCAGCGATCATGATCTTGAATTGGTTTCGATCAACGATCTGGCAGATACGAAGTCGAATGCATTGCTGTTCCAATATGACAGCACACACGGTCGTTTACCCGGCACGGTGGAAGTCGGCGACAATGCTATCATCGTCAATGGCAAGTCGATTGCGGTGACCAGCGAGCGTGATCCGGGCAATTTGCCGCATGCGGCGCAAGGGATCGATATTGTTTTGGAATGCACCGGCTTCTTCCAAAGCCACGAAGCTGCAGAGCCTCACCTAAAGGCCGGCGCAAAGCGGGTGCTGATCTCCGCCCCGGCAAAGAATGTTTCAGCCACTATCGTTTACGGTGTGAACCATGAGACGCTGACCGCTGACGATGTGATCGTATCCAATGCCAGCTGCACCACCAACTGCCTCTCGCCGATGGCGAAGGTTTTGAACGAGACAGTTGGGATCGAGCGCGGCTTTATGACCACGATCCACAGCTACACCAATGATCAGCGTATGCTGGACCAGATGCACGGTGACATGCGCCGAGCACGCGGCGGGGCGCAGAACATGATCCCGACCACGACCGGCGCAGCACGCGCGGTTGGCCTGGTCCTGCCAGAACTTGCTGGCAAGCTGGACGGGTCCTCGGTTCGCGTGCCAACGCCGAATGTATCGCTGGTTGATCTGGTGTTCACGCCGGGCCGTGATACCACGGTAGAGGAGCTCAATGCGGCGCTTAAAGCGGCCGCTGAAGGCCCGATGAAAGGCGTGCTCGACTATACCGATCAACCGCTGGTCAGCAGCGACTTCAACCACTATCCGGCCAGCTCCACGATCGACAGCCTTGAAACATCTGTGATGGAAGGCAAGCTTTGCCGCGTTGTTTCGTGGTATGATAATGAATGGGGCTTCTCGAACCGGATGATCGATACGTCGGGCGTGATGGCGAAGTTCCTTTAAGGACTGAATAAAATGGCATCCTTCAAGACCCTTGATGACCTTGGCGATGTGACCGGCAAGGTCGCTCTGGTTCGCGTCGATCTCAACCTTCCGATGAAGGATGGGTCAGCAACCGATGTCACTCGGGTCGAAGCTGCCAAGCCCACTATCCTTGAATTGAGCGACAAAGGCGCGAAGGTGCTTTTGCTCGCTCATTTCGGGCGGCCCGGCGGCAATCGCAGCTCGGTGCTGTCGACCAGCATAGTTGTGGGCGATGTTGAAGATGTGTTGGGCAAAGAGCTGATGTTCATCCCCGAGGTTGCCGGGCCCGTGGTGGAGCAATCGATCGGTATTCTGCGCAACGGGGACATCGGCCTGCTCGACAATGTCCGTTTTTGGCCAGGCGAAGAAGCCAATGATCCAGGCTTTGCCAAGTCTATTGCGGCAAATGCCGATTTCTACGTCAATGATGCGTTTTCGGCCGCACACCGTGCACATGCGACCACGGAAGGGCTGGCGCATCTGTTGCCAGCCTATGCCGGCCGCGCGATGGAAGCCGAGCTAAAAGCGCTTGATGCGGCTTTAGGGACACCGGAGCAGCCGGTTGCAGCCGTTGTGGGTGGGGCCAAGGTTTCAAGCAAGCTCGCAGTTCTGGAAAACCTTGTGAGCAAGGTTCAGCACCTCATCATCGGTGGCGGGATGGCCAACACGTTTCTTGCCGCGCGCGGAGTCGATGTGGGCAAGAGTTTGTGCGAACATGACCTGACGGACACCGCCAATGCCATCATGGATAAGGCGGACCACGCTGGGTGCACCGTGCATCTTCCCTATGATGTGGTCGTGGCCAAGGAGTTCGCGGCGAACCCAGCCAGCCTGCGCACATGCAATGTTCACGAAGTGGCCGAGGACGAAATGATCCTCGATATCGGCGATCTAGCGGTTGAGGCTTTGGCCGATGTCTTGAAAACGTGCCGCACTCTCGTTTGGAACGGACCTTTAGGTGCTTTTGAGACTGAGCCTTTCGATGCGGCAACAGTGGCGCTTGCGCGAACAGCGGCGGCGCTGACGCAAGAGGGTTCGATCATATCGGTTGCGGGGGGCGGCGATACTGTCGCTGCGCTTGCGCATGCTGGGGTGAAGGATGATTTCACATTCGTCTCAACCGCAGGGGGCGCTTTTCTTGAATGGATGGAAGGCAAGGATCTGCCTGGCGTCGCCGCATTGTCTAAATAGCAGTTTGTCGGTGTTGCAGTGCAGCGCGCTGCTGGGTAAGGGCGCGTGCATACCTATGCATAAACGGCAACAAGCAGGAATACATTCATGAACCTCGATCAAATGACCGCCAAAATCGCCACGGGCAGCGGCTTTATTGCTGCGCTTGACCAGTCGGGAGGCTCCACCCCCAAAGCGTTGCGTGGTTATGGCGTCGAAGACAGCGAGTGGTCGGGTGATGATGAGATGTTCGCGGCGATCCATGCGATGCGTAGCCGTGTGATAACCTCGCCAAGCTTTGCAAATGGAAAGGTGATCGGCGCGATCCTGTTCGAAAAAACCATGGACGGATTAGTCGAAGGCCTGCCCACGCCGGATGCATTGAAGCAGCGCGGTATCGTACCATTCATCAAGGTAGATCAGGGGCTGGAAGATGAGGCCGAAGGTGTCCAGATGATGAAGGACATGACGAAACTTGACGCGCTGCTCGAGAAGGCAGTTGCTGGCGGAATGTTTGGCACCAAGATGCGCTCGGTTATCAAGTCGGCAAACGCGGGCGGTATCGCCGCAAACGTCGCGCAACAGTTCGAATACGGCAACCGGATTGCGGACAAAGGCCTGATGCCGATGATCGAGCCGGAGTATGACATCAACGCAGATGATCGCGGCGAAGGCGAACAGATCTTGCTGGTTGAAATCATGAAAGCTCTCGATGCGCTTCCTGAAGGACGCAAGGTCATGCTGAAACTGTCGATTCCCGTTGAACCGAACCTATACGCGCCCGCAATCGCACACCCCAATGTGTTGCGCGTTGTGGCACTGTCAGGTGGCTATTCGACCGATGACGCTTGCGCGCATCTGGCAAGGAATTCCGGAATGATCGCGAGTTTCAGCCGCGGGTTGTTGCAAGACCTTCGCAAAGGCCAGGATGATGCAGAATTTGATGCGGCTCTGGGTAAAGCCATTGATCAGATTGCAGATGCGTCGTGTGCTGGCTAAAGCGCCTGCGTGACTGAACCTGGAACACAGCTCTATCTGATTTCGCCGCTTGATGTTTCAGGTGACTTTCCCGCGCGGCTTGAAAGAGCGCTGGATGCGGGCAAAGGCGTCGTCACTGCCTTCCAATTTCGGGTAAAAGATCTCGATCAGCATGATGCCGCGCGCCTTGCAGAGCCACTGCAGGCGATCTGCGCTGAGCGCGACGTGGCGTTCATCGTGAATGACAGTGTCGCGCTGGCCAAGCGTTTGAAGGCTGACGGCGTCCATCTTGGACAAGATGATGGCGATCCAAGGGCTGCGCGTGGGGAATTGGGCCGCGAGGCGCAAATCGGCATTACCTGTCACGCATCGCGACATATGGCGATGGATGCCGGGGAAGCAGGCGCAGACTATGTTGCGTTTGGCGCGTTCTTCGAGAGTACCACAAAGGATAAGGGCGATGCTGAACGGCCCAGCATCGAAACACTCGAATGGTGGGCCACACTCTTTGAAATCCCATGCGTGGCAATTGGCGGGATTACACCAGAGAACTGCGGGCCTCTGATAAAGGCAGGGGCGGATTTTCTGGCTGTATCCGGTGCGGTCTGGAATGGCGATGAAGTTGCGGCTGTGAACGCCTTTGCGGATGCAATCAGCGCGGCAAGCTAACCCACACGCACGCAAATCATCCGGCCGGTGGAACCGTCTTCGTTGATCGAGCGCAGTTCATTCGGGCCGGTACGGCGAAGTTTTTGGCCATTTTTGGGCCCGGCTGTAAATGTCAGCTCGTCACCTTTGAGAATGTATGTACCGCGGCCTGCATCATTGCGATAGCGCGAGGCGCGCGCGATGCGAAAGCTCTCATCCTCTTGCGGAATCCAGGCCTCTCTCGAGGCGTCGCCGGGCAGGGCACATTCATAAGGGCCATGAGGCATGGTGCGCAGCATTTGCGCCGCTGCCGGTGCTGATGCCGCCAATGCAGCGGTGCAAGCAATCAGAGTAGTCCGTCTCATGGATTATCGGATATCATGCGAGCGGCCAACTTGCCAGCATCCTTGCCCCGCATCGCTGGCTCGGCTAAGGGCGCGCAACACAACGCAGAGCAGTGCTGTGCAGGTTCCTTGAAAAGGTTGGTTCCCATGAAGATCAGCGGCGTCGATATCCGCCCAGGCAATATCATCGAGTACGAAAAAGGCATCTGGAAAGTTGCCAAGATCCAGCACACGCAGCCGGGCAAAGGCGGCGCCTATATGCAGGTCGAAATGAAGAACCTGCAGGATGGCCGCAAGACCAATGTCCGTTTTCGCAGCGCCGACACCGTGGAAAAGGTGCGTCTGGATACTCAAGAGTATCAATTCCTTTATGAAGATGGCGACATGCTCGTTTTCATGGATCAGGAAACCTATGAGCAGATCACTCTGCCTTCGGATTTGCTGGGCGATGCGCGACCGTTCTTGCAGGATGGTATGCAAGTGAAGCTCGAGCTGTGGGAAGAAAAGCCGATCAGTGTTGAGCTTCCAGCGCAGATTGAAGCTGAAATCGTCGAAGCCGACGCAGTAGTGAAGGGGCAAACCGCATCTTCCAGCTATAAACCGGCAGTACTCGACAATGGCGTGCGCATCATGGTGCCCCCGCATATCGGCAGCGGCACACGCATCATCGTTGATGTGTATGAGCAAACCTACGTCGGGAAGGCGAGTTAACCCCCCATGTCGATGTTTTCAGGCCTCATCCGCGTAATGGAAAAAGCCGCCCGCAAGGCAGGCCATCGTTTGCGCCGCGACTTCGGCGAAGTGGAGCACTTGCAAGTGAGCCGCAAGGGCCCGGCGGATTTCGTATCCAAGGCGGACATGCGCGCCGAACGCACCATCTATGACGAATTGCTTCATGCACGCCCCGACTGGGGATTTGTGCTGGAGGAAGCTGGTGTCATCGAAGGCGACCCCACCAAGCCGCGCTGGATCATCGATCCGCTCGACGGGACAAGCAACTTCTTGCATGGCATTCCGCATTTTGCGATCTCGATTGCTGCGCAGGAGCCGAAGCTTGACGGTTCAGGCTGGGGCGATGTGACAGCGGCGGTCATCTATCATCCGATCAATGACGAGACCTATTGGGCGGAAAAGACGCGCGGCGCCTGGCTGCAGGATGCGCGTTTGCGCGTTTCGGCGAGATCGCGTCTGTCAGATTCGCTGATTGCCACCGGTATCCCGTTCCAAGGGGCGGGTGATCCCAATGAATGGATGAAAATCTACTCAGCATTCGGGCCCGAGGTTGCCGGAATCCGCCGTTTCGGTGCTGCCTCGCTCGATATGGCTTATGTTGCACAGGGCCGGTTTGACGGTTTCTGGGAGACCGGCCTTAGCGATTGGGACACAGCGGCAGGCTGTCTCCTGATCCGCGAGGCAGGCGGCTTTGTAACCGATTTTCGCGGGCGTTCGGAGCCTGTGCTTTCAAAGCAGGTGCTCGCTGCGAATGATGGTTTGCACTCGAAACTTCACAAGTTGTTGGTTGGCGCGCTCAAATAGCGCGGCGATAACCCAATCAGCATGAACTGAAGGGTTGAACATGCCAACGGGCGCGGCTATCTGCGCCCTTCCGAAAAGGAAGCCCCTGTGGTGGAATTGGTAGACGCGCTCGACTCAAAATCGAGTTCCTAACGGAGTGCCCGTTCGAGTCGGGCCAGGGGCACCACTTTCTTTTCGCGTCAGTCCACGTCAATTCGGATTTTGATCACCCCGTCATCACGGCTGTCGAATAGCGAATAAGCTTCTGCGCCCTCGCTCAATCTGAAGTTGTGGCTGAAAAGCCCTTCGGCCTTCAAGCGGCCCTGCTGCAGCATCGGTACAAGATGCTGCCACATGTTGGGAACGTCGCAGATTCCGCCGCGCACCGTCACATGCTTGAACATGATAAGCGGCAGAGGCAGCGTATCGGATGGTTCTGGAATTCCAATAAAACTGACATTCCCGCGCGGGGCAACCAGCGGCAGAGTGCTGGCGATTGCTCCGCTAGCGCCAGAGGCCTCGAACACAGATTGTGCCCCGCGCCCACCGGTCAGTTCGCGGACTTGCGGAACCAGGTCCGCTCCCGGTGCGAAAGTAGTGGCACCCAGTTTCTCCGCCATTTTGCGACGGGATTCTACCGGGTCGATCGCGAACACCTGCGATGCGCCAAGTAAAAATGCCAGCTCCACGCCGATCAAACCGATCGGGCCCAAGCCGACAATTGCGACCGAGCCACCCGGCTTTGGTTCCGCGCGCGTCAGGCCGAAATAGGCGGTGGCCATGCCGTCAGTCAGCAGCATTGCATGTTCGTCTGACAAGCCATCGCGCGAATAGAGTGTTGCATCTGCATTGGGTACGCACACATATTCAGCCTGTCCGCCTTCCAAAGTCGGACCAATCCCGAATGCGGTGGAATGGGCACAAGAACCGGCATTGCCGGTCCGGCATGATGGGCATTGCCCGCAACCCGTGCCCCCTGCGGCCAGCACTTTGTCGCCCACCTTGTGTCCGTGAACTTCCGGGCCTGTTTCGACGACTTCACCGATAAACTCGTGTCCACAGCAGAACTTCGGAGCATCGGATCCATAGTCTTTGTCACCAATGTGCGCGCCGTGATACATGTGAAGATCACTTCCGCAGATTGAACAGCTCTCTACTTTCAGGATCACGCTGTTCGGGCTGCGCAACTCAGGGTCGGCATAAGTCTCGTAGCGGATGTCCCGCGCGCCGTTAAAAACCAGTGCCTTCATCTATGTATCTCCCAGTTCAAGCTCCTCCACCTTCAGCGCATTTCAGTATCGGCACAACCCGGCGCAGCGTGATTTCGCTTGTATTTTCGTCGCAGGTGTATGATTCATCGCGCCAGCAATGATTGCGCTGCCTTCCCTACATGCATTCGCCGCAATGGCGTTGACCGTCGCAATGTTTGTTGGCTTCGCGCGCGGCCGGATGTCGATTGAGATCATTTCACTGCTGACGATCGCTGTGATTGCAGTCGGTCTGTATTTTTTCCCGCTCGAAGGCACGAGCCCTACGGACGGGCTCGTACTCGCATTTGAAGGCTTCGGTCACTATGCGCTGATTACGATTTGCGCGCTTATGGTGATGGGGCGCGGATTGGTGGTAACAGGCGCGCTTGAACCGGCAGCGCGGGTTCTGGAGCGAATATTCAAAGCCAATTTGCAGCTGGGATTGCTGTTCTCGCTGTTCATTGCCTTCACGCTTTCGATGGTTGTCAACAACACCCCTGTCCTGGTGCTGATGATTCCGATCTTTGTTGCATTGGCGGAGCGTGGGGCCTTGCCCGCATCCAAGACGTTGATACCGCTTAACGCCGCTTCGCTCTTGGGCGGGCTCGCCACTACAATTGGTACCTCCACTAACATACTTGTTGTTTCGATCGCGGTTGACTTGGGGATGCGCGAGATTGGGGTGTTTGACTTTACTCCGATTGTGCTGGGCGCGTCGCTGATTGCATTGCCTTATCTTTGGTTGGTGATGCCCAAGCTCCTCGGTGACAATCGCGTCGCCGCGGCTCATGCCCCGCGCATGTTCCACACACGTTTGCGGATCGGTGGGGACAGTGAGCTGATCGGTCAGGAAGTGGCTGCAATCCTGCCAAAGCTTCCCGAGGGCATTCGCTTTCACGACAAGATGACCGGGCCGATACAGCCTCAGCAACGGCTACACATGTCCGGTTCGCACCAGGCGCTGGAAGATGCCGTACGCGTGTTGAAGGGCGAACTCGCACCGACATGGGTGCTCGACCGGATCCGCCGCGAGTCCGGCAATCGCGAGAGAGACATTGTCGTAGTCGAGATGACAGTGACCGCGGATTCGCGGCTGATAAACCGTACCTTGCCAACCTCCGGCATCGCTGATCTTCACGGTGTGGCTGTGCTAGGTATTCACAGGCCGGACCGTTTGCTGGGCGAAAAAGCAAACTATAGCGAAGTTGGCGATCTGCGGATCAGTGAAGGCGATGTGCTGCTGGTGATGGGATTGCCAGAGGATCTGCAGGATTTTGCTACCAGCGACAGCTTGTTGATGCTGGAAGGTGCGCGCGAGTTGCCCCGCAAATCCAAGGCTGCGCTGGCTGCGACTATCATGGGCGTGTCGATCTTTACCGCTTCTGTCGGAATCTTTCCGATTGCAATCTCTGCATTGGCGGGCGCTATTCTTATGTTCCTGACCGGCTGCGTGAAATTTGAACGTGTTGGGCGCGCTTTGTCTGCCCAGGTCATCGTGCTGATTGCGGCCAGTATCGCCATCGGGCGCGTAATATTGGAAAGCGGAGCTGCGGCGTGGCTGGGTGAGCTGTTGTCCTTAGGTTTGCAGTTTCTTCCCCCGGCCGGTGTTATTGCGGCAATCATGCTGTTCGTGACGGTGCTGACAAACTTCGCATCGAATGCGACCGCGGCCACTGTGGGTACGCCGATCGCTTTCAGCATCGCAAGCCTGTTGGGGATTCCTGCTGAACCACTTGTGCTGGCCGTGCTGTTCGGCTGCAACCTGTGTTATGCCACGCCGATTGCCTATCAAACCAATATGCTGATTATGGGTGAGGGCAGCTATGTCTTTAAGGACTATATCCGCACCGGCGTACCGCTTGTTTTGATTATGGTGACCAGCCTTTCCGCTATGCTGGCGTGGTCTTACGGAATGCTTTGACGCATCCGGCGAAGATCCGGAACGTTTCCATCTCTGTAAAAAGTACGGCCGCCGAAGCGACTACGCTCCGACGGCCGTTTTCTCCTCCCCAGGAGAACAATGCTAGCTCGGCAGCGGGGGGAAGGGCCGCTTCGCTAGTCCATTAGGTGTAAGTACCAAGGCGATGGTGCAGTGCGTTGATCTTCGCCAATTCTTCCCGGTCCTCTGTTGACTTCGCATGGCTTTCCAGCGCGCGGCGCAACAAGCGGAAATCAGCAGTCGAAAGCAGCGCCCGTGCGCGGCCAGGTTCCTTTGTGGTGGTGTCGCTCATCTTCGCTCTCCTTAGGCTGCTTCAAACTGGTTCATCGTGTTGTCTTTGCCGCCAGCCTTCAATGCCGCTTCGCCAGCAAAGTATTCCTTGTGATCATCGCCGATGTCAGAGCCGGCCATGTTCTGGTGCTTGACGCAGGCGATCCCTTGGCGGATTTCCTCACGCTGAACGTTGAGAACGTAGCCGAGCATACCCTCTTCACCGAAGTAACGCTTCGCAAGGTTATCGGTGCTCAGCGCAGCCGTGTGGTAAGTCGGCAGCGTGATCAGGTGATGGAAAATGCCAGCCTGAGCAGCGGCGTCGCGCTGGAAAGTGCGGATGCGCTCGTCCGCTTCGGCCGCCAGCTCAGTGCTGTCGTAATCAATGCTCATCAGCCTGTCGCGCTCGAACCCGCTGACATCTTTTCCTTCAGCTTCCCAAGCATCGTAAACCTGCTGGCGGAAATTGAGCGTCCAGTTGAAGCTAGGCGAGTTGTTGTAAACCAGTTTCGCATTCGGGACGACTTCGCGGATGCGATCAACCATGCCGCCGATCTGGCCGATGTGTGGCTTCTCGGTCTCGATCCAGAGCAGGTCTGCACCATGCTGAAGCGATGTGATGCAGTCGAGCACGCAGCGATCTTCACCTGTTCCTGCGCGGAACTGGTAGAGGTTTGACGGCAGACGCTTTGGACGAAGCAGCTTGCCTTCACGGCTGAGGAATACATCGCCATTCTTGATGTCCGTTGGCGCAATTTCTTCGCAATCGAGGAAACTGTTGTACTGGTCGCCCAGATCGCCTTCTTCCTTGGTGTAGGCGATAGATTTTGTCAGGCCGGCACCGAGCGAGTCTGTGCGGGCAACGATGATGCCATCCTCAACACCCAGCTCGAGGAATGCATGCCGGATTGCGCGGATCTTCTGCAGGAATTCCTCATGCGGAACAGTAACCTTGCCGTCCTGGTGGCCGCACTGCTTTTCATCGGAGACCTGATTTTCGATCTGCAGTGCACACGCACCTGCCTCGATCATCTTCTTTGCAAGGAGGTAAGTTGCTTCCGCATTGCCGAATCCAGCATCAATGTCTGCGATGATTGGAACAACATGCGTTTCATATTCGTCGATCTGGTGCAGCAAGCGATGCGTGGTGACTGCGTCGCCAGCTTCCTTGGCCGCGTCAAGCTCGCGGAACATTCCGCCCAGCTCGCGTGCATCGGCTTGTTTCAAGAATGTGTAGAGCTCCTCAATCAGGGCTGGAACGCTGGTTTTCTCGTGCATTGACTGATCGGGCAGTGGGCCAAACTCACTGCGCAGCGCAGCAACCATCCAGCCGGAAAGGTAGAGATATCGGCGCTTGGTGCTGCCGAAATGCTTCTTGATGCTGATCATCTTTTGTTGGGCGATAAAGCCGTGCCAGCATCCGAGCGACTGGGTGTAGTTTGCCGGGTCTGCATCATAGGCTTCCATGTCCTCGCGCATGATCTTCGCGGTGTAGCGCGCGATATCAAGGCCTGTAGGAAAGCGGTTCTGGATGCGCATGCGAGCTGTGCTCTCCGCGTCAATCGCATCCCAAGATGGGCCATTCTTTTCGATGGTGTTGCGAAGTTCTGCGATTGTGTTTGAGTACGTCATGTGAATCTCCTGCGGAGGCGGGGAGGGGCCTCTTCAATGTCGGTTTGCGGCAGAAACGCGCGAGAAAACAGAAAATGTTACAAAAATTCGTGTCTGATTGAGCGTATTTTTGGCTTTTCTTTTGTCACAATGTAAATATATTTACAGAAATGAACGACAACACACTCTTGGCTGGCCCTGCATTGAGGCGGCTACGCAAGCGCGAAGGCATGACTCAATCTGCGATGGCCGCGACGCTGGGTATCAGCCCAAGCTATCTCAACCTGATCGAGCGCAATCAGCGTCCCTTGTCGGCAAGAGTTCTGGTCCAGGTCATTGACCGCTTCGACTTTGATCCGCGCACGCTTAGAGAAGACGAGAGCATCGGCGGAATTGATGGGCTTGCCCGCAGATTGGCAGATGAGCGTTTCGCTGATCTGAATATCGACCGGGAAGAAGTAAGCGAGCTGCTCAACTCGGCACCTCAGGCTGCTGCTGCATTAGCACGTCTTTATGACAGGGCCGGGCAGGACGTTGGCGGCGTGAATGATAGCCTGGTCGCATCGCGGCGCGAGATTGAGCGTTGGCGCAACCACTTCGCAGATATAGATGAAGTGGCAGAGAAGCTTGCTGATGAACTGCGGCTATCCAATAGCGATCTCGGCGCAGCGTTGACTGAAAGACTGCGCGAGAAGCACCAGTTGAGCGTTCGTATTCTCCCGTTGGAGGTGATGCCCGACGCGGTGCGTCGCCTGGATCTGCACGCCCGACAACTCCAGCTGTCCGAAATGCTCGACCGTTCCTCGCGCAATTTCCAGATTGCTGCACAACTCGTCACGCTTGAGCAGCGAGAAGCGATCTCAAGCCTTGTTGCGGGGGCTCAATTCGATGACGCGGCTGCACGGCAATTGTTTGAGCGGCACGTAACGGCATATTTTGCGGCAGCCTTGCTGATGCCATATGGACGTTTCCTGCGCGCCTGCGAGCAGACAGGCTATGACTTCACAGTTCTGCAACGTCGGTTTGGTGTGAGTTTTGAGCAATTGGCGCACCGTCTCACAACTCTGCAGCGCGTCGGACAGCGCGGATTGCCGTTCTTCATGGCGCGGATTGATCGGGCCGGGCAGTTTTCAAAACGGTTTTCAGGTGCAAGCGGCGCTACCTTGCTGGAAAGTGATGCATCTTGCCCATTGTGGATCGTGCATACTGCATTTGAACGTCGCGGCGATATTTGCGTTCAGTCTGTGGTTGTTGAGGGCGTGGATGCTGGGCCTACCCATTGGATAACTGCTGCACGGACCGTCGAAGCGATTGGCGCAGGTGATCAGGCTAGATTTGTCATCGTTCTGGGTGTGGAAGCGCGCTTCGCAGCCCAACTGTCAGCCGCCAAGGGGCTTTCTCTCGATCCTGAATCGGCAGAAGCGATCGGTTTGGGTTGTGCACGATGTTATCGCGAAGGGTGCCGGCAGCGCTCGCTTCCACCACGAGGGGCGCCGCTCCAGGTTGATCGGCTTGCCCGAGGGGTGACACCATTCGAGTTTCAAGGCTTGGATCGACGTTAACGATTACCGCTGCTTAACCACTGAAGTGCGGCAATCTCTGCGGGCTAGAGCGCTAGTGTAAAGTTTACCGACATTTCACTTCTGCCCATTAAGAGCAGTCCAATGTTCGGAATCTCGACCAGTTTGATTCAAGCCTTCGGGACGTTCGCAGGGATCACCGGCGCCGTCGCCTGTGTGCTTGCGGCCGCTTGGGGCTATCAGCGCGGAGAGGCCCAGCGGCGAGATCGCGGCGCAGCTATTCTTGCACTTGTGCTGGCGGCGCTTTGGGCGGGGCTTTCGGCAGCGCTAGGAGCAACAGACTTCTTGTCGCAACTTGCAGAAGCTGCGCGAAATATCGCGTTTATCTATCTGCTTTTCCGTCTTTTTGCGAATGACGGGCGCGATGCAAGCATGCGTATGGTGCGCTCACTGGTCATCACCTTGTTCGTGGTTGAGTTGTTTCAGCCGTCGTTGTTGATTTTGGACCAACGCTTTGCACAAGTACCAGAGGCTCAGGCGCTGATCTTCCAGATTTCAGCAATCCTGCATCTTCTGGTGACCATCGGATCTCTAGTCCTGCTGCACAATCTCTATGCCGGCGCAGCTGCCACGTCTCGCAGATTGTTACGCTGGAGCGCACTCGCATTAGCCGGCTTCTGGCTGTTTGAGCTCAACTATTACACGATTGCATATCTCAGCGGGTCTTCGCCTGACTTGCTTACTGCGCTGCAAGGCATCGCGATTTCAGCTTTTGCGGTGTGCCTAGGCATGGGCAGCCATTCGCAGACTGCAGGACTGGAATTCAGCCCATCTCGTGCCGTTACATTCCGCAGCCTCTCCTTGTTGCTGATCACTGGTTATTTGCTTGCGATGGTGGTGATTGCCCAATCGCTTGCTGCGATGGGAGGTGAACTTGGCCGTCTATCGCAGGTTGGCTTCCTGGTTCTCGCGTGCGTTGCCGCTGTTATCTGGATCCCGTCGAAGAAGGCGCGCGGCTGGCTGCGGGTAAATCTCACGAAACATCTGTTTCAGCACCGCTACGACTACCGCGCGGAATGGCTCCGCTTTACAGATACTGTCGGGCGGAACGAAGGCAGTGACGCAACATTGCATGACCGGGCAATCAAAGCGATTGCCGATATTACCGACAGTCGCGGCGGCGTCTTGTTGATCCCCAACGAAGAGGCCGAACTCGAACTGGCATCTCAATGGCGCTGGACAAATATAAATGTACCATCGCCCGCGGCAGAATTCGGCTTTGCTGGCGCGTTGGAGCAATCGGGCTACATCGTTGATTTCGACGATCTGCGCAGCGGCGCTGAAACTCCCGTTGAGTCGACAATCTTTCCCCGTTGGATGATCGACAACGAAGATATTTGGGCTGCTGTGCCGCTGCTCCATTTTGAGCGATTGGTCGGTGTCGTAGTGCTCTCTCGTCCAACAATCAGCCGTAGGCTGGATTGGGAGGATTTTGACCTTCTGCGCGTCGCTGGTCGGCAATTGGCAAGCTATCTGGCCGAGCAATCTGGGCATCAGGCGTTGATGGAAGCAAGCCGGTTTGATGAGTTTAATCGCCGAATTGCCTTTGTGATGCACGACATCAAGAATCTGGCGAGCCAGCAAAGTCTGCTCGCGAAGAATGCAGAGAAGCACGCAGACAACCCTGAATTTCGCAAGGATATGTTGATCACGCTGCGCAATTCGGCTGAAAAGCTGAACACATTGCTGGCCAGGCTTGGGCGCTATGGCTCTGGCAAACCAACCGACTTGGTCGAGATCGAATTGTCCGCTTTTGTGACGGAGATCGCCAAGCGTTTCGTAGGTGGGCATCGCGTTGAGATCGCTCAGGCGCAGTCAGGCATTGTGAAGTGCGATGCAGAGGCCTTGACGCAAGCGGTCCAGCATCTGGTGCAAAATGCGGTGGATGCCAGCCACAATGGTTCGCCGGTCTTTCTCAATGTGACCAATGACGGCATCTATGGACGCATCGAGATCGTCGATAGCGGCGAAGGAATGACCCCTGACTTCATTCGCAACGGATTGTTCAAGCCGTTTGTCTAATCAAAAGACGGTGGCTTTGGCATTGGCGCATTCGAAGCGAGTGAGCTGGTGCGCGCTATGGGCGGGCGCTTGAACGTCGAGAGTCGCCCGGGGCTAGGCACGCGGTTCATGGTTACATTGCCGTTGAGTGCAACACACCAGATTCTAAATGCCAACAACAGACCCGAAAGCGAGGTGGCGTAATGGCCGATCGGAAACCCGCACTACTTGTCGTCGAGGACGATGAAGGCCTGCAGGCTCAGCTTAAATGGGCCTATGACGATTTCGAAGTTATTCCGGCAACTGATCGCGAAAGCGCGATTGCGGCACTACGCCAAGTGGAGCCCGCTGTTGTTACTCTTGATCTGGGGCTTCCGCCTGATCCAGACGGCACAAGTGAAGGGTTTGCTGTCCTCGAAGCGATCATGGAGCTAAAGCCTGACACCAAAGTTATCGTGGCATCCGGTCATGGCGCACGGGAAAGTGCGCTGAATGCGATCGAGCGCGGTGCCTATGACTTCTACCAGAAGCCCGTTGATATCGATGCACTGGGCCTGATCGTGCGGCGCGCATTCAATCTCCATCAGATCGAAGCAGAGAATCGCAAGCTGAAGACGCAGAGCGGCGATGATAACCGCGTGCTTGGCAACATGATCACAGGCGCGCCGGAAATGGTGAAGGTGGCTCGAACGATCGAAAGGGTGGCTAAGACCAACGTGTCTGTAATGTTGCTCGGCGCTAGCGGAACCGGCAAGGAATTGCTGGCGAAGGGACTTCACGACGCGAGTGACCGCAAGGACGGGCCTTTCGTCGCCATCAACTGCGCTGCTATCCCTGAAAATCTGTTGGAAAGTGAGTTGTTCGGTCACGAGAAGGGCGCATTCACCGGAGCCGTGAAGACGACCGAAGGCAAGATCGAGAACGCAGCCGGTGGCACGCTTTTCCTCGATGAGGTTGGCGATATCCCGCTGTCATTGCAGGTGAAGCTCTTACGTTTCCTGCAAGAGCGCACAATTGAGCGGATCGGCGGCCGGACTCAGATAGCAGTCGATACGCGCATCGTTTGCGCGACGCATCAGAACGTTGAGGCGATGTGTGCGGAGGGTACATTCCGCGAGGATCTTTTCTACCGTCTGGCGGAAATTGTCGTGAAAATTCCGGCTCTGGCTGAGCGTCATGGCGATGCAACCTTGCTCGCGAAGGCATTCCTCAAACGCTATGCCAAAGAGATGAACCCGCAAATCACCGGCTTCGCTTCCGACGCATTGGCGGCGATTGATTCGCATGATTGGCCTGGCAACGTCCGTGAGCTCGAGAACCGCGTCAAACGCGCAGTGATTATGTCCGACGGCAAACTGGTCGGTGCAGGTGATCTGGATCTCCAGGAGAGCGGCGAAGATCGTGCGGATGTGCTGAACATCAAAAGCGCACGTGAAGAAGCGGATCGACGTGTCATTCGCCATGCCTTGGCGCGCAGCGAGGGCAATATCTCGAACACAGCCAAGATGTTGGGCATCAGCCGGCCCACGCTCTACGATTTGCTCAAGCAATACGACCTGTCTGCCTGATCGGGGGAGGGTGCACACAGCCCTCTCGACAAAATCGGGTTGGCGGGCCACTGGCGAAGCATGCTTGCGCCGCTTGCCCGTATTTTTGACCCGATGGTCCGCTTGCTGATCCTGGCGTTGGTGCTGGCAATAGTTGTGCCAGTGCCGGAAAGCCGCCAGGAATTCGGCCAATGGATCGCCAACGCGGCGATCTTTGTCCTGTTTTTTCTCAATGGCTTGCGCCTGCCACGCGACCAGGTTGTGCGGGGCGCCACTGACTGGCGATTCCACGGTGCCTTGGCGCTATGGGTATTCGGTGCGATGCTGTTTGGCGGTTGGGCGATCTGGCAGCTGGGCGGAGGGCTGTTTCCGGCCCTGTTGGCATTAGGTTTTCTCTACCTTGGTGCACTGCCCTCAACGATTCAATCGGCGACAGTTTACACCTCAATGGCAGGCGGAAATGTTGCGCATGCCGTTGTCGCAGCCGCGCTGCTCAATATTCTCGGTGTATTCCTAAGCGCGCCATTGTTCGCATTGCTTGCTGGCAGTGAGGTGGTTGCATTTCACAGCGAAGTGCTGGTCAAGATCGCAACGGTCTTGCTGCTACCGTTTGCTTTGGGTCAGCTCCTCCAGCCCCGCTTTGGCGAAATCGTTACCCAGAACCCAGCGCTGACCAAATGGACTGATAGAGTTCCGATCGCCATCGCGGTCTATGTCGCGATGAGCGGTGCGGTAAACGAAGGGATATGGAACAGAATAGACGGCACAGCGTGGCTGTTTGCGCTCTCCGCTGTGTGTATCTATCTCGTTTATGCCATTGCCGGTTCCTGGAGCGCGGGTGGCTTGCTCACCAAGACACGCGAAGACCGTATCGCGTTCCTGTTTGCCGGAACCCAGAAAAGCCTGGCTATGGGCGCGCCGCTGGCAACGCTGATGTTCGACCCGGCAATAGCAGGCGTGGTCTTGATTCCACTGATCGCATATCACTTCATACAGCTAGTAGTAGCGGCACCTATTGCTAACCGTCTTGCGGCGCAGAGTTGAGGTCGGTCTTCTCACTGCCTTCGCGGCGATTGTGCCGTACGGACCACCAGAAACTCAATCCGATCAGGGTTGCGCCGAGCAGGCCAGTGATTGTTTCTGGGATGTGGAATTTGGCGGAGAACAACATAATGCCGCCAAGCACGATGATTGCCCAGAATGCGCCATGCTCGAGATAGCGATAGTGCGATAGCGTTCCCGTTTGCACCAAGTGAATGGTAATGGAGCGGACAAAGATTGCCCCAACCGAGAGCCCGAGCGCGATGATCACCATATTGTTCGAAAGCGCAAATGCACCGATTACGCCGTCGAAGCTGAAGCTGGCATCCAGCACTTCAAGATAAAGAAAACCGCCTAGGCCGGACTTGACCACAATGCCCGCCGCGCGCTTCTTCGCCTCTGCTTCTTCCAGCAGGGAAGAGATCGCCTGCACGCCGATGAAAGTGACAAGGCCAAGGATGCCTGCGGTGAGGAATGTGATCGTGTCCTCCGGCGGGAGCAGGGTCGACACGCCGTAGAGCACGCTCAACACCAGTCCGATCTCAATCGCGGGGACACTGGAAAAGCGATTGATGCTGCGTTCAAGCACCGCGATCCAATGCACTTCCTTGTCTTCCTCAAAGAAGAATGTCAGGCCTACCATCGCAAGGAACGCGCCGCCAAAGCCGGCAATGCCGACATGAGCGTCAGAGACAATGCGTTGGTATTCGTCCGGATTATTGAGGGAGAGATTGATCGCCTCGACCGGACCGACTTGCGCGGCGATGGCGACAATTGCGATCGGAAAAATGATCCGCATGCCGAATACGGCGATCAGAATACCCCAGGTTAGAAAACGTCGCTGCCATACCGGATCCATATTGCGCAGTACTGTGGCGTTCACGACCGCATTGTCGAAGCTCAACGAGACTTCGAGGATGGAAAGTACGAGAACAATCCAGAGGATGCCCAACGTTGCGGTTACGTTTCCCGTGCTCGCCCAGCCGTACCAAACCGCCAGAGCAAGGCAGGTGGCGGAAAACGCTAGCGAGAAGCTGTAATATCGAAGCAAGGTCTGCATCAGTTCTTAGCTTTTCGGTTGATAGGTCTGGTCCGCAGTCGGGAATGTACGTGCGCGTACTTCTTCCGCGTATTGCGCAACAGTCCTGTCGATCATTCCGGCAATGTCATCATACTTCTTCACAAAGCGCGGGACCCGCTCGAACATGCCAAGCATGTCCTCGGTCACAAGCACTTGGCCATCACATTTAGCGGACGCACCAATGCCAATGACGGGAATCTCGAGTGATTTGGTGAGTGCGATTGCAATCGGCTCCAAAACCCCTTCGGCTACGACAGAAAACGCGCCGGCATCCTGAACGGCTTTACCGTCCCCCAGGATCTTGTCATATTCCTGTTGTGAACGTCCGCGCGCCGCATAGCCGCCCAAGACGTTCACGGCCTGAGGCGTCAGCCCGACGTGAGCCATCACGGGAATGCCGCGGTTGGTCAGAAATGAAATCGTCTCCGCCATCGCCTGCCCACCCTCCAGCTTTACCGCCGCACAACCTGTTTCCGCCATTATACGGCTTGCGGTCTCGAATGCCTGCTCCTTTGATCCTTCGTAGGATCCAAATGGCATATCGACGATGACAACGCTGTGGTAGCTGCCGCGCACGACGGCGGCGCCGTGTGCGATCATCATATCGACCGTTACCGGCAAGGTGGAATCAAGCCCGTAAATCACCTGACCCAGCGAATCGCCCACCAGCAGAATGTCGCAATACGTGTCGAGCAGTTGCGCTTGCCGCGCCGTGTAAGCGGTCAGCATGACCAGCGGCTCTTTAGTCTGGCCGTCTTTCTTGTGATCGCGAATCTTTGGAACAGTCAGCCGCTTGCGTGGCTTTGGTGTGGGCGTTGCCCTGCTCGTGCTCGTATCGAGTTGAAAAGTCGTAGACATGCCGACGCTTTAGCGGTGCTGTGGGGATAAGGCAAAGCTAAGCCACTTGGCGCGGGCGCAATTTTCTTGCAGAAGGCTCTCCACAAGAGAGCACGTCGGGGAACGTGCGCTAGAGGGAAAATCTTTCAATTATGGCAGCAACTGGCAAGACCCACGAGAATTGGTCATCGCGTAGCGCGTTTATTCTGGCAGCAGTCGGCTCGGCCGTGGGCCTTGGCAATATGTGGCGTTTCCCGGCAGAAGCCGGTGAGAATGGCGGCGGGGCCTTTGTTCTGTTCTACATTTTCTGCGTACTTTTGATCGGCTTGCCGGTTTTGCTGTCCGAAGTTCTGATTGGTCGACACGGTCAGGCAAATGCGCCGGAAAGTGTGCGCCGCGTCGCGCGCGATTCCAATGCACATGAAGGCTGGAGTATTCTTGCTTCCATGGGCGTTCTCGGCGCTTTCCTGATCCTCAGCTTCTACTGCGTCGTTGGCGGCTGGGTTGTCTATTACATCGGCGTTTTCTTAGGTGACCTTTTCCAGACTGGCTTGACAGGCGGCGCGTTTGAAGGTCGCGCTGCAAGTGATATTGAAGGTCTGCTGCCAGGATTATTCGGCAATGGCGGGCTGATGGTGGGGCTCAATCTCGGCTTTCTTGCCGTGACAATGTTTTTTGTGGCACGCGGGATTTCGAGTGGGATCGAGTGGGTAGCTGTCTACCTGATGCCGATCTTTTTCGTGCTCTTTCTCGGCATCACAATCTATGGTGCATTTACGGGCAACTTCGGCGAAGCGGTCGCCTATCTGTTCACGTTCGATTTCTCGAAACTGACCGGTGAAGTCATGCTCGCTGCAGTCGGGCAGGCGTTCTTCTCGCTCTCTCTCGGTGTGGCAGGCATGATGACCTACGGCGCTTATGCCAATCGCGATACCAATCTGGGTGAGACATCTGGCATCATCGCAGGCGCGGACACTATGGTTGCGATGCTTGCGGGCCTGGCAATTTTCCCGATCGTCTTTGCGGCTGGTCTTTCAGCCAGCTCCGGGCCCGGGTTGATGTTCCAGTCGTTGCCGATTGCGTTTCAGGCCATGCCGTTCGGTTCGCTGATCGGATTGGCGTTCTTCATCATGGTCTTTTTTGCGGCGCTCACCAGTTCCGTAGGTTTGCTCGAAGCACCGACGGCCTATGTGTTCGAGAAGTTCGACATCACTCGTCCGATTGCGACACTGATCGTAGGTTTGGGCGCCGCGGTGCTTGGCGTGTTTGCTTCGCTTTCGTTCAATGAGATGGCGGAATTCTATCCGCTTAGCTTCATCCCATTGTTCGCTGAGACCAATTTCTTCGACACGCTCGATGGTGTGACCGCGAAACTGTTCATGCCGATTGGTGCGATCCTGACTTGTATCTTTGTTGGCTGGATCGCTGATGCCAAGCTTATCGATGATGAGAATGGTCTGGACGGGGTTCTGCATCAAACTTGGCGCGCGCTGGTCAGGTTTGTTTGCCCCTTGGCCCTCGGAGTGATCCTGTTTGTTGGACTGTTTGGCTAAGACTCAGCAAGTGATTTTCGTTTCTTGGAATAGAGAATCGGCGTATTGCAGGATGGCGACCGGCTGAGCGGGGAGGGCTCGCTTCGGGTCACTGGAATTTCATGCATGTTGCTTGACCGGATCAAGCCGCTCGACGCTATTCTTGCGACGGCGGAAAAGAAGTCGCTGCACCGCACGCTCGGTGCCTTCCAATTGATGCTATTCGGGATCGGATGCATCATCGGTACCGGCATTTTTGTCCTGACTGCAGCAGGAGCGCAGAAGGCCGGCCCGGGGCTTATGCTGGCTTTTGTCATTGCAGGTGCGGTCTGCGTGGTTGCAGCTCTTTGCTACGCTGAGATTGCGGCGATGATCCCTGTCGCTGGATCGGCCTATACCTATAGCTACGCCACCATGGGCGAGCTTTTAGCCTGGACAGTTGGATGGGCGCTGGTGCTGGAATACGCAATTGCTGCTTCAGCTGTGTCAGTCGGATGGTCGGGGTATTTCGCCGGTACGATCCTGAATGAGTTTCTGGGGATTCATCTTCCGCAGTGGCTGGCAGCGGGGCCTCTGGCGTTGGGAGGGGAGCCTGGCGGTTTCATTAATCTGCCAGCGCTAATGATTGCCTTGCTTGTCACCTGGTTGTTGATGATCGGCACCAGTGAAAGCGCGAAAGTCAATGCGGTGCTGGTCGCGATCAAAGTGACTGCGCTCACTACCTTCATTGGCCTTACGCTCACCAGCGCCTATTTCGATCCTGACAAGTTCAATCCGTTCCTGCCGGCGGGTGTGTTTGGGGGGTTCGGAACTGGCATGGGGGCGGTTGGTGCCGCAGCAACGATTTTCTTCGCCTATGTCGGGTTTGACGCTGTGTCGACTGCGGCAGAGGAGACCAAGAATCCGCAGCGTAATGTACCGATTGGCCTGGTCGGATCGCTGCTGTTTTGTACTGTATTCTACATCCTTGTAGCTGCGGGGGCGATTGGCACCATTGGTGGGCAGCCGATTATGGGCCCCAATGGGATCCCGTTTCCGGCAGGCTCCGAGGAGTTGGCGCTGCAGTGTGCCCTGCCGCAGTATGCGGGTGCGTTGGTTTGTTCGGATGAAGCACTGGCGCACGTGTTGCGCCAGATTGGATTCTCGGGTATTGGTAACATGCTCGGCATCGCGGCGTTTCTGGCGCTCCCGTCGGTGATTCTGGTGCTGCTCTTTGCGCAGACCCGCATTTTTTCGTGATGAGCCGTGATGGGCTCTTGCCCGAGGGGTTATCCAAAGTGCACCCCAAGTGGAAAACGCCGTATGTTGTCACTGCTATCACCGGCGTGATCGTAGCTCTGGGCGCAGCTTTCTTTCCGGTTGGGCAGTTAGCCGATATCGCCAATGCAGGAACGCTCTATGCCTTTCTGATGGTGGCGCTGGCGGTAATGCTCTTGCGGCGCAGCGATCCGGATCGCAAGCGTGATTTTCGTACGCCAATGTTGTGGTTAGTAGGACCTTCGACTGTGCTGGGTTGCGCGTTTCTGTTCCTTAACTTGCCGACCGAGGCGATGCTGGTGCTACCTACTTGGACTGTGATCGGGCTTGTAATCTATTTTGCATATAGCCGTCGTAGCAGCCACCTCGGTCGCGGGGTTGTGGAGGTTGTGGATGATGTGGCCGGGGAGGAAACAATGATCCCGATCCATCCGCCTAAGGAGTAGTGTGGCGCTCGGGTTGGTTGAGGCTTCTGTTGAAGGCTTCTTTGTCGCGGCATTGCGAATCGCGATGAATTGGAACATAATAAGAACAAATGAGTCGTTCTGCTATGTCCCATACTGCCTATCCTGCTGCAAAAATTCTCGCTGCGAATGCATGTACCGACAGTGCATCAGCGCTAACCCGTACGCGTCTACCTCGCTGGAGGCCGGGCCTCCCCGCGCCTCAGCATAGCGAAGTGTTTGCGCGCGGGGATGAGGCTGCAGGGGCAGGGCTGGCGCTGTCGCTAGCGCGTGACGCGATGCAAGTGGTGGCAAGGGGAATCGCGCCAGTGCAAGAGGATCGGCGGCAGGTTCTGTGGGTGCAGGATACATCTGCTGTGCGGCTGGGCGGGCGCCCTTATGTGCATGGACTGCCAGAGGAGCTACGCCACCGGTTGATCCATGTTGAAGCCAGGTCCCCCGAAGATGCGCTGTTCGCGCTGGAAGAGGGGTTGCGCTGCCGTGACTTGGCTTTCGTTCTGGGAGAGATTGCAGGCAATCCGCGCGGGCTTAATTTTACTGCGTCACGGCGATTAAGCCTGGCCGCTGAAAAACACGGCGTTCCGCTCTGGCTGGTGCGGCTTGATGCATCACCAGACCTGTCTTCTGCGCGGATGCGTTGGAAGGTTGTGTCCGCCCCATCTGCACTGCCGCGCTGGAACCGCGCTGCGCCTGGCTGGTCGAGCTGGCGGGCAGAGCTGTTTCGCGCGCGTGCGCACCCACCTGGAGAATGGAGTGTGAGCGATGACGGCAGTGGTCTCATCGCCGCTCGATCGCAAAAGCTATCACCCGGAGACGCGTCAGTCGCAGCCGCGGCGGATCATGTCGATCTGGTTCGCACAGCTGGCGGTCGATCGCTGGCGGCTCTCTAACGGCATTAAACGCGGGGAGGGTGCGGATGCCGTTCCTACTGCCCTGATCCGCGAGAGCGCGCATGGGCCGCGGATTGCTGCAATCAATGAAGCAGCACGTCTGGCCGGGGCGCGTGTTGGAACAATGCTGGCCGATGCCCGCACTTTGTGTCCTGAGATACAGACAGCTCCAGCGGATCCGGCAGGTGATCTTGCTTTCCTGGAGAAGCTCGCGCTGTGGGCGCGGCGCTGGGGGCCATGGAGTGCGCTAGATGCACCGGATGGGTTGATCGTTGATGTCACAGCCGTGGCACATCTGTTCGGAGGGGAACAGCGCTTGATAGCTGATGCACAGGCGGCGTTTGTAGCGCGCGATATCTCCGCAAGGCTCGCGATTGCGCCCACAGCAGGTGCAGCATGGGCATTGGCGCATTATGGGCCGATTGAGGCGATCCTCGGCCCTCAGGATGATGCGGTGATGCGACTGGGGCAATTGCCGGTCGCAGCCTTAAGGCTGGATCCCGATGTACTGACAGTGCTGCGCCGTCTGGGGCTCAAACGCTTGGAGGATCTGAACGGGGTAGGGCGTGATGCGCTCCAGCGGCGGTTCCGCAATCGCAAATCTCCGGCTTCCAATCCGCTGGTGCGAATGGATCAGCTGCTGGGGCGGGTGCCAGAGCCGCTGCTGCCGGTCATTCCGCAGAATGTACCGCTGGTCGAGCGTCGCTTGATAGAACCGATTCGCCATCGCGACCTGCTAGATCAGGTAATGCGCGATCTGGCGGATGACATGGCGCGCGAACTGGAAGGCAAGGGCGAAGGCGCGCGGCGTCTGGAACTCGGATTGTGGCGAGTGGATGGCGAGGTTGTGATCCGCGCGCTAGAGCTGTCTGCATCTACCCGTGACCCCGCACATATATGCCGGTTGTTTGCTGCCAAACTGGACGATGTTGATGCCGGCTTCGGGATCGAATTTCTGCGTCTACGTGCAAGTTGGGCTGAACCATTAGCACTCGATCAGCGAGATATTGAAAGCGCAGCAGAAGAGCAGGGCACTTCGCTTAATGCTTGTGTTGACCGGCTAACGGTGCGGCTCGGCAAGCAGGCTGTGCAACGCCCTGTGCCGCATGCGAGCCATATGCCCGAGCGTGCGCAGCGCTGGCAGGCTCCGTTAGAACCGCAGCCAGTGATTCAAGGCGAACTCGCCTTCCATCAGCGGCCGCTGAAACTGCTCGACCGGCCCGAAAGGATTTCCGTGCTTTATGCGTCGCCAGACGGTCACCCACGCTCGTTTCGTTGGCGCGGGAGCGTGCGCGAAGTCACACGTGTGGAGGGACCTGAACGGATTGCGCCCGAATGGTGGCGCGAAAGGTCCACCGCACGGCTGCGTGACTATTACCGGATCGAAGATGGAGAAGGGCGGAGATACTGGATCTACCGCCATGGAATCAGCGGTGATGGGCGGGGTGATTTGCCGCTTTGGTACTTACATGGGCTCTACGGTTAACAGCCAAGTTACTAGAAAATATATAGAAATATTTGCTAGAATTTTCTTTACGCTTTTTTGGCATAAGGGACGCATGGAACAGGCGGAATCATCACGTTCATCCGATCGCAAGCGGCTTGACCTGCTAGTCAAGGGCCGCTCTCGCTCGCGCCCAATATTCGTCGAGGTGATCGATGTTTCCGAGGGAGGGTGCAAGGTAAAGGGCGGACACGGCTTCGCTCGCGTGGGTGAAAGCATCCTCTTGCGGATCGACGGGGTGCATACACCTGTTGGAAAATTCGTCTGGGTAGATGGACGATATGCAGGAATTGCTTTTGAAGGAAAGATGCACCCGGCGGTTGTCGATTTCCTACACACTGAGAACGCAAAAAAGAAAGAACAGAAGAAAGCAGGCAACGCCGCCTGATTTTCTGAAGTCGTGGCCTGAATTGTATCACCTTGAAATCCAGTGGTGGAACATTTAGTGAACATAGGTTCGATTTCAGTGATCGCCCCTATGTGAACCATGCCCGATACACCGCTGACACCTGCCAAGCGCCGGATCCACATTGATCCCGATGCCATTGTGCCGCCTGCGCGCGCAGCATTTGTAGAGCTGGGCCTGGTCAGCTGCTTCAGTTTCTTGCGCGGTGCATCCGATGCCGTGGATTTGGTGAGTACGGCGTATGCCCTTGGTTATGACGCCATTGGCATTGCAGATGTGAATTCCTTTGCAGGCGTTGTGCGTATTCACAGCGAGGCGACAACATTAAGAATACGGCCGGTTATCGGCACTCGGATAGAGACGGTTGAGGGCCTTGCATTTCTTGCATACCCTAGAAATCGGGCTGCTTACGGCCGATTATGCAAGCTGATCAGCGCAGGCCGAATGCAGACGCTAAGCGGGGAATGGCAGGACAAGGGAGTGTGCGAAATTTCGCTCGCCATGCTCGCCGAACATGCCGAAGATGTGCAGCTGATCCTGATCCCGCCGGATGATTTGAGCGCACGCTTCACTATTCCTGCCTGGGCCAACAATGTAATCGCGCTCGATATCAATAGTGAGCTTTCCGATAGCGTGTCAGGCAGTTTTGCGGAACTTCTCCCGCATTTAACGGCGGGGCTTCCGACACTGCAGCATATCGCAGCGAGTTATCTCTATCGCGGCGATGATGTGGCACGGATCGAGTGGCTTGATACTCTGGCCAAAGCGAACAGCCTCAGCCTGCTCGCCAGTAACAACGTGCACTATGCAAGCGCTGACAAACGGCCCCTGCAGGATGTGATGACCGCGATCCGGCACAAGACCAAGGTTGCCGAAGCGGGACATCTGCTTGCAGCGAATGCAGAACGGCACCTGAAAAGCCCACAAGAGATACAGAGGCTGTTTGAACGCTGGCCACACGCGATCTCAGCGGCGCGCGATGTGGCCGATGTATGCGAATTCAACCTTGAAGAGCTGCGCTACGAATATCCCGAAGAGATCTATCCCGATGGAATGACCCCTCAGCAATATCTCGAAAGCGAGACATGGGCGGGAGCGGCTCGGCGTTATCCTGCCAGTGAATATTCGGGGGGCATCCCGGATAGTGTGCGGCAAACATTAAAGCGCGAGTTGGAGTTGATCGGTAAGCTCGATCTTGCGCGCTATTTCCTCACTATCAAGGATATCGTCGATTTCGCGCGTAGCGTTGATCCGCCGATCCTGTGTCAGGGCAGGGGCTCTGCTGCGAACAGCGCGGTCTGCTATTGTCTGGAAATCACCAGTGTCGACCCGGCGAAACATCAGCTGCTGTTTGATCGCTTCATCTCTGAGGAACGCAAAGAACCGCCCGATATCGATGTCGATTTCGAGCATGAGCGGCGTGAAGAAGTGATCCAGTATCTTTACCGGAAATACGGCCGTCATCGCGCCGGTCTGACTGCGACTGTGATCCATTATCGTCCACGCATGGCAATCCGCGAAGTCGGAAAGGTGATGGGCCTGTCTGAAGACGTGACCAGTTCACTCGCGCGCACCGTCTGGGGCAGTTACGGCAGCGAGATTGCGGAAAAGCATGTGCGTGAAACCGGCATGGATGTACGCGATCCGCATTTGAAGCGGGTTATCAAGCTGGCGGAACAGATGATCGGTATGCCGCGTCATCTCAGCCAGCATGTCGGCGGCTTCATCCTGACGGAAGAAGCGCTGAGCGAAACCGTGCCGATCGGTAATGGCGCCATGCCTGATCGCAGTTTCATCGAATGGGACAAGGATGACATCGAAGCGCTTGGCATTCTCAAGGTCGATGTGCTGGCCTTGGGGATGCTGACCTGCATCAAGAAATGCTTTGATTTGCTAGAGGTGCATCATGACCGAACGCTGACACTGGCCACTGTACCGCGTGAAGACCCGGAAACTTACACGATGCTGAGGCGCGGGGATTCGCTCGGCGTGTTTCAGGTCGAAAGCCGCGCGCAAATGAATATGCTTCCCCGCCTGCGCCCGCGGGAGTTCTATGACCTTGTGATTCAGGTCGCCATTGTCCGCCCCGGTCCGATCCAGGGTGATATGGTGCATCCGTATCTGAAGCGCCGCAGGGGGGCGGAACCGGTGCAAATTCCTGCTCCAGCGCCAGAGCATGGCCCACCGGATGAACTTTCCAGCATCCTTGCGCGCACGCTGGGTGTGCCGATCTTTCAGGAGCAAGCGATGAAAATCGCGCTTGATGCAGCGAAGTTCTCCAGCGCGGAGGCCAATCGGTTGAGGAAAGCAATGGCGACTTTCCGGTCGCGCGGCATGGTGCACGAGCTGGAGGATATGATGGTCGGGCGAATGGTTGCGCGCGGCTATGACCCGGATTTTGCCGAGCGCTGCTTCAACCAGATCAAGGGCTTTGGCGAATATGGTTTCCCCGAAAGCCATGCGGCCAGTTTTGCGCATCTGGTCTATGTCTCTAGCTGGCTCAAATGCCATTTTCCCGCTGCTTTCGCTTGCGCTCTGCTCAACTCGCAGCCGATGGGATTCTATGCCCCGGCACAAATTGTGCGTGACGCGCGCGAGCATGGGGTGGAGGTGCTGCCAGCGGATGTGAACCATTCCATGTGGGACAATACGCTCGAAAGTGATGCCATTTCCCGGCGCGAGCGAAAAGACATCGCCATGCGTATGGGCCTAAGGCAGGTCGATGGCCTGCCGGAGCATATTGCCGCGAAGATCGTTGCAGCACGCGCAGAAGGCGGCGCGTTCAAGGATGTGGCCGAGCTGCGCGAACGGGCAGGGCTTTCGCCTGCGCATATCGAACGGCTTGCGAGCGCGGATTGCTTTACCTCGCTAGGGCTATCGCGAAGACAGGCACTGTGGGATGCGCGCAGCCTGATCGCTGCGCCTGACTTGCCGTTGTTCCAGGCTGCAGCGGAGCGAGATGAAGGGGCGGAGAAAGCCCGTACTCAGCTGCCTCAAATGCCGCTGAGCGAGGAAGTGGTGGCGGACTACCAGACCACCCGCCTCAGCTTGAAGGCACACCCGCTGTCATTCCTGCGTGCGTCGCTAGCGGAGCGTGGCTTCGTCCGCGCCAGCGAGCTTCGGACACGTGAGTTCCGTTCCATGGTCCAGATCGCGGGCCTTGTGCTGATCCGCCAGCGCCCGGGCTCTGCCAAAGGCGTGTGCTTCATTACACTCGAAGATGAAACCGGTGTAGCCAACCTTGTAATCTGGCCTGACGTCATGGAGAAACAGCGCCGTGTCATCATGGGCGCGCGGCTGATGGAAGTGCGCGGGCGGGTCGAATATGACGATGAGGTTATTCATGTCATCGCACATCATATGACTGATGCGACCGATAGCCTGTACGGTCTGGCGGATGACTTGCTGACGTCACCTGTGGCACGCGCAGATCATGTAAGTAGTCCGCTCAACACCCGCAAACCGCTCGCCGTTAAACCGCGTGACCTGCATGGCGAGAGACCGCCCCCTGTCAGGGGGCACCCGCGTAACTTGCGCATCCTGCCCAAGTCACGCGATTTTCACTGAAAGCTAAACCGCCTCCATAGCGTAGCCAGCCGACCGGACAGTCCGTATCGGATCTTTGAAGCCGTCAACTTCGATAGCCTTGCGAAGGCGGCGAATATGCACATCGACAGTGCGCAATTCGATATCGCTTTCGGTTCCCCAGACACCGTCCAGCAATTGCCCGCGGCTGAACACGCGGCCGGGGCTTTCCATGAAGAATTTAAGCAAGCGATACTCGGTTGGGCCAAGCTTCAGGTCGCGCCCGCGACGCTGAACCTTATGTCCCACTGGATCCAGCGTGATATCGCCAACTGAGATTGATTCACCTGCCAGCGCGGGGCGGATGCGGCGCATGACCGCCACAACGCGGGCGAGCAATTCGCGCGGGCTAAATGGCTTCGTCAAATAGTCGTCCGCACCAGTTTCCAAACCGCGTACACGATCATCCTCTGCTTCGCGGGCGGTGAGCATAATGATGGGTACATGGGCTGTAGTCTTATCGCGCCGCAAACGTCGGCAAACTTCAATCCCGCTCGTACCTTCAATCATCCAATCGAGAATGATCAAATCGGGAAGATCTTCAGCCGCCAGGATCAGGGCTTCGTCACCGTCGGCTGTGCAGCGGACCTGATACCCTTCATTCGAGAAGCGATACTCGAGCAACTCCGACAGAGCCGGATCGTCCTCAACAAGAAGCAATTTGGCCGCGGACATTCTCGTCAGGCTCCTTCAACCGAAAGCGACGACAACCGCACTATTGCAATTTTACGACAGTTTGATGTCAGTCATCGTGGTCTGGGGGATAAACCCCGGTTGCCGCGAAATGCACCATCTCTGCAACATTGGTAGCATGGTCACCAATTCGCTCGATGTTGCGCGCCACGAACAACAGCTGCGCCGCGCTGGAAATCGTGGCAGGATTTTCCACCATGTGACTCACAAGATTGCGGAAAATGCTGTCATAGAACGCATCAACCTTGTTGTCCGCTTCGATCACTTCCAGCGCAAGGTCTGGGTCACGCGCGGCATAGGCGGTCAGTACATCATGCACCATCTCACCCGCCAATTCACCCATGGCGGGAAGCAAGGTCAGCGGCTCGAACCGCTTGCGATCTTCGATCTGGCCGATCCGGCGTGCAATGTTTTTCGAATAGTCGCCGATCCGCTCGACCACGCCGGCGATCTTGAGCGCTGCGATAACTTCGCGCAGATCGTCCGCCATTGGTGCGCGCAAGGCGATAATCCGCACCGCCAGCTTGTCGACTTCGGATTCGAGCGCGTCGATCTTCTTGTCGCCTGCTATAACCTTCTCAGCCAGCGTCTCGTCACCGCGCGCCATGGCCTCCAGCGCATCTTGCAAAGCGACCTCTGCCAGGCCGCCCATTTCTGCGATCAGACCACGCAAACGCGTGATGTCTTCATCGAATGCTTTGACTGTATGTTCAGCCATTATCCGTACCGTCCTGTGATGTAATCCTTGGTTCGTTCTTCGATGGGGTTCGTGAATATGTCCTTTGTCTGACCATATTCCACAATCTTGCCAAGGTGAAAGAATGCCGTTCGCTGCGAAACACGGGCGGCTTGTTGCATAGAGTGGGTGACGATCACGATTGCATAACGATCAGTAAGCTCTGCGATAAGCTCTTCGATCTTTGCCGTCGCAATCGGGTCCAGCGCAGAGCATGGCTCATCCATCAGAATGACTTCCGGATCGACCGCGATTGCACGCGCAATACAAAGCCGCTGCTGCTGACCACCGGATAATGCGGTGCCGCTGTCCAGCAAGCGATCCTTCACCTCTTCCCAAAGACCGGCGCGGGTAAGAGAGCGCTCGACGACCTCGTCCAGTTCCTCTCTGCTTTCCGCCAGACCGTGAATCTTCGGGCCGTAAGCGATGTTGTCATAGATCGACTTGGGAAATGGGTTTGGCTTCTGGAAAACCATGCCAACGCGGGCACGCAGCTGAACCACGTCCATTCCAGACCGGTAAATGTCTTCTCCGTCCAGTTCGATCGTCCCTTCAACGCGAGCTGTCGGGATTGTATCGTTCATACGGTTGAGGACGCGCAGAAATGTCGACTTGCCGCAACCAGACGGCCCGATGAAGGCGGTTACGTGGCCGGTCGGCACGTCGATCGAGACGTTATCGATCGCTTGCTTCTCACTGTAGAAGACCGAAACGTCTTTCGCGCTCATCTTGGCGTCGAGCTGCTCTAGGTTTGGATGGATTACAGTCACCAGGTCTTCTCAAATTTGTTACGAAGGTAGATTGCAAGGCCGTTCATCAGCAGGAGGAACAGCAACAGGATGATGATAGCGGCACTGGTCCGCTCGACAAAGCCTCGGTCAATTTCATCTGACCAAAGGAAGATTTGCACCGGCAGCACAGTGGCCGGCGAAGTGAACCCATCGGGCGCGGTTGCCACAAAGGCACGCATACCAATCATCAACAACGGTGCGGTTTCGCCAAGTGCGCGCGCCATCCCTATGATGGTACCGGTCAGGATGCCGGGCAACGCCAACGGAAGTACGTGATGGAACACTACTTGAACCGGAGATGCACCAATTGCGAGCGCGCCGTCGCGGATCGAAGGCGGTACCGCCTTGATCGCGTTACGCCCTGAAATCACGATCACCGGCATGGTCATCAACGCCAGGGTCATACCGCCAATCAGCGGCGCTGAACGTAGATTGGGGAACATCCAGAGAAATACGGCCAAGCCAAGCAGGCCAAATATGATCGACGGTACCGCAGCCAGATTGTTGATCGAGACCTCAATCACATCAGTCCAGCGGTTCTTTGGGGCGTATTCCTCGAGGTAAAGCGCAGCAAGAACACCGATCGGAAATGCGAGCAGCAAAGTCACAATCATTGTCAGGATCGAGCCTTTAAGCGCGCCCCAGATACCCACTTTTTGCGGGCTCGTTGCGTCCGACCGTGCAAGGAAACCCGGATCGAAATTGCTGGCCAACACGCCGTCAGCCTCGAGCCGGTCGGCCAAAGCCTGCATTTCTGCACTGCCCTCATCCTTAAGACCCGAGGCGAGATCATCGGTTGCCGCGAGGCTGAAAGTTACCTCCTCGCGAAGAATGCTGGGGTCCGCAATGATATCATCAGCCAAGTCGCGCCATGCTTCGCTGCTGATACCTTGCGCAGCCTCTTCGCCGAGAGATTGCTCCGCGTAAAATTGCACCACATCGGGCAAGCCCTGACGCTGTAGAACCTGAAGCGCGTCGTCGCCGCTAAGAGTGCTGGAATCGCCGGCAATTCCGGATTGGCTGAGATCGATCGATACATCGATTTCAGCGCGCTGGAAGCCACCCAAGCCATTAAATGTCATGTTGCCAAGCAGGAAGATGAGCACGGCAACTGATATCAGAATCGCGCTCAGACCGGCGAGCTTGAAGCGGCGCTCAGCCTTGTAGCGCTTTTCCAAGCGCTGACGGAATTCGTCCGTCCGGGTGGGGCGAATACCCTCCGAGATGATTGCCTCACTCATAAGCTTCACGGAACCGTTTTACGACGCGCAAGGCAACGAAGTTGAGCGCCAAGGTGACTAGGAAAAGCACAAGGCCGAGCGCAAAAGCGCTGAGCGTTGCCGGGTGATCGAAACTGCCTTCGCCTGTCAGCATGGCGACGATCTGGAACGTAACAGTGGTCATCGCCTCTAGCGGATTTGCGCTGAGGTTGGCTGCTGCACCTGCGGCCATCACGACAATCATTGTCTCACCGATTGCGCGGCTGATTGCGAGCATAACGCCGCCTACAATGCCGGGTAGGGCTGCTGGAACGAGCACGCGTCTGATCGTTTCAGACTTGGTAGCGCCCAACGCCAGACTGCCGTCGCGCATTGCACTGGGGACAGCCGCGATCGAATCGTCTGCCATGGAGGATACGAACGGAATGATCATGACGCCCATAACCAGACCTGCGGCCAAGGCGCTTTCGCTGGACGCATTACTGATACCGATAGATACAGCCGCATCGCGGATTGCCGGTGCAACCGTCAGCGCAGCGAAATATCCGTAGACCACGGTTGGAACACCAGCCAGGATTTCCAGAGCAGGTTTAAGCCAGGCGCGCAGCCGCGGGTCTGCATATTGCGTGAGGTAAATCGCGCTCATCAGGCCGAGCGGAATCGCGACAATCATCGCGATGATCGCGCCAATGTAGATGGTACCCCAAAACAGCGGAATTGCGCCGTAACGCGAACCGTCCGGATTTGTCGGATTGCTCATCGGATCCGGTGCCCAGAACGTGCCGAACAGAAAATCAATCGGTGAGACCATGCCGAAGAAACGGATCGTCTCGAAAACCAGGCTGGCAAAGATCCCGAAGGTTGTCAGGATGGCGACCAGCGATGCCACCAGCAGAATAGCCATGACAGCCTTTTCTACGCGGGTACGCGCCGTGAAATCCGGCTTGACGCGCAGAAATGCAAGCGAACCTGCCACCAAAGCGATTGCAACCGTGATTGCGATGGCGATCAACTGATTTTTCTGGATCGCTTCACGGAAGGGGTCGACCATGGCCTGAGCCGCTGGGTTGAACACGGAACTGGATTGCCCGGCTGCAACAGCGCGCGCCTCAGCCAGGATGGAATCGCGTTCAAAGCCGAATTCCGGCAATTCGGATGCCGCCGGAGAGGCCAGTACGGCCTGCATCACCAATTGGGGTTCAATAAAGGACCAAAGCAGAATGAAGGCCAGAACGGGCCCGATGATCCAAAGCGCCACATACCATGCGTGATAGTTTGGACGCGCAGCGAGACGTGGTGCGCCTGCGGCTGCCTGAAAGCTCCACGCACGGGCTCGCGCGGCGAGCCAGCCAGCCAATGCGAGGCCAAGAGCTATCAAGAGCAAGGATATCGGCGTCATGATTTAACGTTTTGCCCCAATGCACCAACGCTTGCCGGTGCGCGATCGTCTAGTGTTACAAGGCTAATGCGAGACTGTATCATTATTGCGTAAGCGCGAATCTGGCGTCCATGCCGCTCAGTGCCTCTCCGCATTGTGAAAGAAATAAGACAAATTCATGACAGTCAGTCCACTTCACCTGTGACCGCCGGAATCCTGACGATCACACTGGTGCCTTTGCCCAATTGGCTCTCGATGTCGAGGCGTCCGCGGTGTCGCTCCACAATATGCTTCACGATGGCTAATCCCAATCCAGTGCCGCCAGCGGCGCGGCTGCGCCCTGGATCAGTGCGATAGAAGCGTCTGGTAAGGTGAGGCAGATGCTGGGGATCGATCCCTGCACCGCGATCAGTGACAGTGAAACGTGCCTGGCCATCTTTGCCTTCCGTTAGCTGCAGGCTCACTGGTTGTTCCGGGTCGCCATACTTCAGCCCGTTATCAGTCAGGTTTCGTACCAGCTGTTCAATCTGCTGCGCGTCTCCCTTGATCCGCAAGGTGTCATCGATATCAAAATTGACTCGATCCAAACGCTCTGCGCCGGCGGCATCGCGTGCGGCTTGCGTAATCAATTTTCCGAATTCGATGATATCGCTGGGCTCATCATGTTTCTCGGCCTCGATGCGGGACAAGGACATCAAATCAGAGACAAGCGACTCAAGGCGTTGCGCTTCACGATGGATAGTCTCGAGGAATTTCTTCGAAGTCTTGTTGTCTAGATCAGTCCCATCCTCGCGGAGTGTTTCGACATATCCGATGATGGAAGCGAGTGGCGTACGCAGCTCATGGCTCGCGTTGGCGACAAAATCGGTATGCGCACGGCTGATGTCGGCTTCTGCCGTCAGGCTAGTCAGTTCAATCACAGACATCGATGTATCGATCTTCTGTAACTTCATGCGCCAAATGTCTCGGCGCCTGGCAAGACCCTTGATAATCGCGAGGCCACTCTTTTGTTTATTGAGCAATTTGATCGCTTGCGGCTGCCGAAAGGCCATCCGAACATCTTGCCCGATGATATGCTTGCCAAGCAGCCGCTGAGCCGATCGGCTTGCCAGGGTCACCTTGTTGCCTTCGATTACCAAGAGCGGCGTTGCCGAATGCTTGATCAGCTTGCCCATAGACTTGCTGGATATGATATCCGTGTCTGGCTGACTCTCGATCTGCGGCGGCCGTGCGTTCGCGAGGAATATCGAGCCAATCCAAAGGATGAATACACCAGCAACTGTAGCCAAGCCCACACCGAACATAGCCAGCGCAATACAGGCAAGGGCCGCAATCAGTATCGCACCTATCGGTTGTTCTGAGCCGCTATCCATTACCTTGCCCATATCAGATCAAGCGGACAAGGAAAGCGCAACCACGCGCAGTCTGGTGAGAACTGCGTCGATTTAACGAGAGTGGAAGAAAAGGTGGTGACCCGTACGGGAATCGAACCCGTGTTTCAGCCGTGAAAGGGCCGCGTCCTAACCGCTAGACGAACGGGCCACGCTCGTTTGCGAGAGCGCGCCTCTAGATGGGCGCGCGATTCCGGTCAAGCCCAGTTTTCAATCAATCTGCAAAAGCGGCGTCTTCCAGATGTAATTCGGCTTGAGGGCGTGGGCCCCAATCGTCGATCTTGACCCGTCCAGCCAAGTGAAAGCGCCGTCCGTGTGAGCGATGGATCAAGGTTTGCGCCATCTCCGTATCCGCAGCGCGAAACGCGATTCCCTTGAACGATCGACCGTCTTCGCCGGCGGCAATGATCCGCAAATGATCCTTACCCACAATATCGGCTTTTACGATTCTCACGGGCCCGACAGCGACACGTGGTGCAGGCCAGCCCACGCCATAGGGCCCAGCCTGATCTAGTGTAGTGACGAGATCTGGAACCAAACCGCCCGGAGCGAGTGCGAGGTCAAGCTGCATAGCCTGGTTCAATCGCGCTTTTTCGACATCGCGCGACAGCCTTTCATCAAGATAGTCTGCCAAGGCATTGATCTTCGCGGTTTCTATCGTGAGTCCTGCCGCCATTGCATGGCCGCCTCCGGCCACCAGAAGTTCTGCTTCCTTCGCCGCGATAATTGCCGCGCCCAGGTCAACACCAGAGATTGACCGGCCCGAACCCTTGCCGGTTCCGTCATCATCGATCGCAATGACCAGGCTTGGTTTGCCTGTTTTCTCTTTAACTCGCCCTGCAACAATCCCGATCACGCCAGGGTGCCAGCCTGACCCAGATAGTAGCAAGACCGAACGATTGTGTTGGGATGCGATCTGATCTTCTGCTGCGGCCTGAACCTCTGCTTCGATCGCACGGCGATCTTCATTGAGCCGGGACAATTGCTCTGCAATTTCTGCTGCTTCGTCTGGGTTGTTGGTAGTGAGGAGCCTTACACCGAGCGTGGACTCGCCCACCCGGCCGCCGGCATTGATTCTCGGGCCCAGCGCGAACCCCAGATCGCTGCATTGCGGTGCGCGCTTCAACCGGCTTGCGTCGATCAGGGCAGACATCCCGACCCGCTCGCGCTTGCCCATTACTTTCAGGCCTTGTGCTACAAACGCACGATTGAGTCCGTGAAGAGCGGCGACATCGGCAACCGTGCCCAGGGCGACAAGGTCGAGGAGTGCCATCAGATTGGGTTCTGCACGATCTTCAAAGAACGCCTGCTCTCGCAAAGTCCGGATAAGCGCAATGGCGAGCAGGAAGGCAACACCTACAGCCGCCAGATGACCATGCGCAGCGGCCTCATCATCTTCATCGAGACGGTTGGGATTAACCAGCGCAGCAGCCAATGGTAGTTCTGCTGCGCATTTGTGGTGATCGACAACGATCACATCGACGCCCGCATCGTGCGCCTGTTTCAAGGCATCGAATGCCATCGCACCGCAATCGACGGTGACGATCAGGCTGGAACCTACTTCTCCCAGTTTGATCAGCGCTTCACCGCTAGGGCCGTATCCTTCAAGCAGACGGTCCGGAATGTAGTATTCTGCTTCTGCGCCAAGATCGTTCAGCAGGTTGATGAGCAAGGCCGCGCTTGTTGCTCCGTCCACATCGTAATCGCCATAAACAGTAATCTTTTCATGGCTCAGGATCGCCTGGACGATCCGCTCGGCTGCGCTGTCCATATCTTTGAAGATGCTGGGATCAGGCAAGAATTCGCGCATCGTGGGATTGAGATTGCGTGGAATGTCACTGTCCGAAACACCGCGGGCTTTGAGCAGCTGGGTCGTAATGTTATCGCCTATGCCCGAACTAGCAGGATCGATTTCCATGTTTCCGCCGCGCCAAAGCCAGGCTTTGCTGGAAAGGGAACGTTGAACGCCAAGAACATGGTTGAGGGATCGCGATGCCATTAGATCAGATTACCCGAGGAAGTGGACTACGAACAGTGCTGGCAATTGACTTTCCGCATCTGAACGTCTGACAATCTGCACCATGGCTGCTCCTCATCTCCTTGTCATCTGGCATAGCCGGACTGGTGCCAGCGAGGCCCTGGCTCGCAATGTCGCGGCCGGTGCAGCTGAACTGGGCCGATTGGCCCGGGCATCCGCCGTATTCCCCGAAGATATCTTGTCGGCATCTGCATACGTTTTTGTGTGCCCTGAGAACCTTGCGACGATGAGCGGCGAAATGAAGGAAATGTTTGATCGCTGCTACTACCCTGTTCTGGGCCATATCGAAGGTCGCGCATATGCAACGATCATCGCAGCGGGTTCGGATGGGGATGGCGCGCAGCGTCAAGTGGATCGGATCGCCACTGGCTGGCGCTTGCGAAGAGTTAGCGACCCTTGGATTGTCAGAACCCATTCTCAGACTCGTCAAGAAATCGAAGCGTTAAAAGTATTACCGGATACTGATCTCATTGCTGCAAAGGATTTGGGTATTACTTTAGCAGAGGCGATAAAGCTCGGTATTTATTGATGAACGCGGTGGCAGCGTTTACCACTTAAATTGTAAAATCATTTTCCAAGACTCGACGTGCTGAATAATTTTGGCCAAAAGGGGATCAGGGCCGGATGCAAGAGTGGGGAGCTGGCTGTAATTGTGTCAAAGGGTTTGGATCACCAAGCGCGAAGTGATGTGCACGGTATCTATTTTTTGTTCAGAGATGGGTATCGTCCAAGCTCTGAAGACATCTATCGATTCATTAACCAGAACCCTGGCATCTCGATCAGCCTGGATCCAGCAGAGAGACCAAAGCTTAGACTTGTCGCGTCAGATGACAGGCTGGTCAGTGATGGCGACAGGGCCAATTGCCCCGACAACAACTGGCTGGAGCTACTAAGTGAAGGACTCACCTTCGATCTTGCCGGATTGGCGCCGGGCCCCCATTCCGCTTTTCCGGTAATCGAGCATCGCTTCGACTTTGATCAATCGCTGACCAACAAACTCGATCAATCAGTGAATATTCGACCCGGCGTACACATACTGGAGGCTGCCGGAACTGTGCCGGTGCTCAAAGGTCTGCTGCGTATTGCTCGCGACTTTATCCAGCACTTCGAGCAAGTGGAAGCGGTCGTGTGGCCGCATTCCGCGAGTGTTATCGGGAGGCGCTTCTTTGAGTCGACGGTGACAGCCTATCTTGAGGGCGGCGCCTTTCCGGCCTTGGGACTTGTCGCACTGCACCAGTCAGTCGATGGCGGATTGCAAAGCGTTGGCTTGTCCCATGTAACGGGCCAGGAGATCCGTATCGAGCCAGACCTCGCTTCGGACAAGCTGATCGCTACGCGATTGGCGGTGCGTTTGATCAATCAGTTGGTGCTGACCGGACCTGTAGAGCGCGTTGAAGAATTGGTTGCTCCTGACGGACGCGTTATTCGTATCGAGCCGTCGCCGAATGGACGATTTGTACGTGTTTGGGGCAGCTGAAGAGGGTGCGAAGTTATGGGGTTGAGTATCACAGACTGACTGGCCGAAATCGATCTGCCATCCCTTTCCGATCAGTAAACCGTCCCGATCAGCCTGGATATGACCCCGGACTTCAACGCCATCATCTCTTGCCTTGTCAATTGCTCACAAAGCGTTGCTTCGGAAGGATGTTTTCCGAGATTGGCGTGCGGCGCATGGGCTTTCAGGATTTCAGAGCCAACGGTCTTTTACTGCCAGCTAACGAAGAAGCGGCCGTACAGAAGTCAATGCCGCTGCATCGTGGGCCGCATCGCGATTACAACGAGATGGTTATTGAACGGGTCGGATGCATTGAGGAGACATGGTCAAAACAGCGCCGGAGCAACCCGGCAAAAGCCCTGGAGGATTCACTCTACCGGTTGTCGCTCCTACAGAGTGCTTTGCGCAAGAGGTTGCTTGCCGATCGCCGCCGCATTGTCCTCAACCGCAAGGATCCGCTTGGAACCGGGTTTGATTTTACCGAACTCGATGCGATGGCCGAACTGCTTTGGGCAGCGACTTAGCTGTTCCAGGCTTTGTAGCCAGCCTTACCTGCAAGCTCTTCCTTCGCAGCATGGTATTCACGCTCAAAACGGGCAACCATGTCTTCCACCGGCCCGACAGACTTAACCGCGCCAACGCCCTGGCCCGAGCCCCAAATGTCTTTCCAGGCCTTGGCTTTGGTGTTGCCACCGCTGCCAAAATTCATTTTGGAAGGATCGCTTTCGGGAAGATTGTCGGGATCCAACCCGGCCTTTTCGATTGAGCTGCGAAGGTAATTGCCGTGAACGCCGGTGAAGAGATTGGTGTACACAATCCCGCTTGCGTCGCCGCCGACGATGCCTTCCTTGTAACCTTGATCAGCATTCGCTTCTTTGGTGGCGATGAATGCGCTGCCCGCATAGGCGAAGTCTGCACGCATCGCCTGTGCTGCAAGGATCGAGTATCCGTTGGCGATTGAGCCAGAAAGGGCGACAAGACCGTCGAACCATTCGCGAATTTCCTGCATCAAGGCGAATGGTGAAAGCGCCCCGGCATGGCCGCCAGCACCCGCAGCAACGGGGATCAGCCCGTCCGCACCTTTCTCGATCGCTTTCTTGGCAAAACGGTTGTTGATGACATCGTGCATCGTGATCCCGCCCCAGTTGCGCACAGCCTGGAAAATCTCCTCGCGCGCACCCAGCGATGTGATGACCATGGGAACTTGCCACTTTTCGCAAGTCGCCATGTCAGCCATCACGCGATCATTGGATTTGTGGACGATCTGGTTTACCGCAAACGGCGCCGCCGGGCGATCGGGGTTTTCGCGATTGTGCTTTGCCAATTCTTCCGTGATTTGATGGAGCCACTCGTCAAGCAGTGTCTGTGGGCGCGCGTTCAATGCGGGGAAGCTTCCGACAATACCGGCCTTGCACTGGGCAATGACGAGTTCAGGGCCGGAAACTATAAACAGCGGAGAGCCGATCAGTGGCAGGCGAAGACGATCAAACGGTGCGGGAAGGGCCATACGGATACTCCAAAGGGATATGCTGATTTACGCGGCTGTTTAGCGCGGGTTCCGGCTCTGTGAAGGGGGCGATTTTACTAGGGCATGAAACACACCGATGCCGTAACGTCATGCGGATGGCAGCAAATGCTCGACTCTATAAAATCGCGCTGCGTTGCCCGCATATAGGTCTGCCTTTTCCTCCGCACTTGCACCTGATGTGATGCGTTTGAATGCGTTCCAGAGCACAGGATAGGTCGCGCCCCAGCGATCCACCGGATAGTTGCTTTCGAACATTCCACGCTTGGTGCCAAAGGCTTCGATGCAGGTTTCGATATAGGGCTGCCATAGCCTCGCGAGTTCTTCCGACCCTATGCCCGCCGCCGGTCCTTGTTCCGGCATCGCGCAATTGTGCATGGCCAGCCCGCCAAGCTTGATCATCACATTCTCGCATTTGCTCAGTTCAAGAATGTTGGCGCGCCAGATGTCGAACCGCTCTGCGAGTTTACCCTCATAGCTCGCGCTGCCCAGCGGCGTGCCGCAGTGATCCAGGCAAATCGGCGTGTCGGGAAACGCCCTCGCAAGTTCGATTACGTCGGGAATTTGTGGTTCAAGGATCCACGCATCGAAGCTCATTCCCCGTTTGCCGAGTTCAGAGAACCCTTCGCGAAAGCCTGCATCGAGATAACGCTCAGGCGGGTGGGCAAATGGAGGGCCAAGCACGTCGGGGTCCGCATCCCACGCGCCTGCATGGCGGATGCCCTTGAAACGGGGCGAAGCCGCCGCAAGCGCATCGAGCACTTCGCCCACTGCCGCGCCCAGCATCAAGTCCGCATGGCCAACGATCCCGGCGCACAGCCGCCGGGTGCCGTAAAGACCGCTCGCCGATTGCGCTGCGACACCGTTTACAAATTCGACTTCGCCAACAACCTTTTTCGCATCGCCATAGGCAGCGTTGTAGAAGGCACCGCATTCCATAAAGACCGTGCCGATGACGTTGTGACCGCTGCTTGCGACCTCTTCGTTGAACTGGTCGAACGTGTAGTACGCGGCCGGCACCAGCGTTTCGATGAACCGATGCCGGGGCTCCGGGAACATGGGTATAATGGGCCGAAGATCCCACAGGTGATGGTGCGGATCTATGATCGGCAGATCAGGCTCGATTATAGCTTCAGTCATAGCGGTTTATCCCCCTCGTGCACAGTTCGCCAATTCCAACAGCATGGAACACTTGGAACACTGTCCTATGCGGGAAAACGTGGACCGGAAAACTCGCCGTGTCGAACCACATTTTGATAGCGAAGAGGGGTGGGCTTCGGTCATCGGCAAGGGTCTATATGTGCATGTCAGTGTAGGAAAATGTGAGTAAGCTGATCGATCGAATGAAGTTTTCTTTGACAAAAGTGCGGCAGCAAGAGACTACATCTCAAGCATGAGAGAGTGAACCACACTCATTTTGCAAGAACACATCAAAATTCGGGCGTGATTGAGATTCGTACACACATCCAGAAGGGATGAGGGTAATGGAACGCGCTAACCCGTTTGTTGACTATTATGATGTGCTGCAAGTGACGCACACTTGTGATGCGACGATGCTTGAAAAGGCCTATCGTCATTTCGCGCAAATGTATCACCCGGATCACGCAGAAACGTCAGACGTCGACAAGTTTCAAGCGGTGACCGAAGCCTATGCGGTTCTGCGCGATCCATCAAAGCGCGCTGAATATGATCAGGAATACCGCCGCTTGGGCAAGGGCACTGTGCATTCCTTTCCGATCAACGAGGATATCCGGGTTGATGAAAAGGATGCGGTGGCCGACGCGGAGATTCATGAGAAGATCTTGTTCTTCCTGTACAAGCGGCGTCGTGAACATCCCGATCAGCCAGGTGTTTTAAGCTACCACGTGCAAGGCCTGACCAAATGTTCTGACGAGAGTTTTGAGTTTCACGTCTGGTACCTCAAGTCGAAGGGCTATCTCGAAATCACACAGCAGAGCGAGCTTGCGATCACGATCGAAGGTGTGGACCATGTCATCGCGATGAGCCGTACGCGCGAAGAACGGAAATTGCTGACGAAAGAAGACAGTGCGCATCCGATGCGCCGGGCGGGAGATTGATAGCCATCGCGGCTTCGAGCCGGGCATAGGCAACATCCCGATTGCAAATATTCGAAGGTTTTCTGGCGTTTTTTGGTCTCAGCTATGATAGCCTTCGAATAATCCAACTTGGGCGAGGTTCATGTCAGCGAGAATCGTGCAGATTTATCTGCCAGAAGAACGAGTGAAGGAGCTGGAGGCGATACTGCCTCGGCACACGAGGCGGTTCTGGCGCGAAACAGTCCCCGGCGAGCAGGAAAAATACACATGTATCGTTCAACAGCGATACACCGAACGCTTGCTGGCAGAACTGGATGGTGCATTTGGTGACCTCTCGTCATTCACAGCGCATGTTGCCCAGCTTGAAGCTGTTTTACCGCCGGTAGAGGAAACTACCGCGACCGAGCTGGTTCAACCATCGGACTTACCTCCTCCGACACGGCTAGAGAGGTTTTTCAGTCGCGACCGGCTGAGTACGGACGAGCTTTACGACGACATTGAAGAGAGCCTTCATGTTCGCCCGTCCTATATCCTGACTGTAGTGCTTTCAGCGATAATTGCTGGCTTGGGCATGCTCGGCGGCCAAACCGCCGTCGTCATCGGCGCGATGATTATTGCGCCGTTGCTCGGCCCTACCATGGGGCTGGCGCTTGCTGCGACGGTTGGCAATGGCAAGCTGGGCAAACAGGCCGCGTCTACATTGGCGATTGGGTGTATTCTGGCAGTTCTGTCGGGCGTTCTGATCGGCCTGACATTAGAGTTCAACCCGCTTACTCCCGAGCTCAAGAATCGGACATTGGTTCAGCCAGCCGACATTGCGCTAGCGCTTGCTTGTGGTGCCGCTGGCGTGCTCGCATTCAGTCGAGGTGCCTCCTTGGCGTTAGTCGGAGTGATGATTGCAGTTGCGTTGGTCCCGCCATTAACGGCCGCCGGAATCTACGCTGGTGCAGGCCTTACTGCCGCCGGGGCCAGCGCAATGTTCTTGTTCGCCATCAATCTCGTTTGCGTAAATGTATCCGGCATCGCGATGTTTCTCATACAAGGTTTGCCGCCCAAGAGTTGGCGGATGACGACCGGCATCATGTTCGTCTGGCTTCTTTTGTTGCTGTTGCTAACCTCGCTGATGGCAGGCCGCATCATTCTTGGCTTCGGCTCTTTGGAAAGCCTGCTGGATTATCTCAACGCAAGTATTTGAACGGCATTACTGGTCATTCTGTTCTGGCGGGTGAACGGAGATATATGTCCGCTTTCCACCCTGGCTACAGACCTTGGCCCACCGCTCCATTCGCCGCGCTGAGCACGGCGCGAACGCTGGCCGTGGCAACGTCTTCATCAATCCCGCAGCCCCAGATTATCCGGTCGCCCGATTGGCACATCAGATAAGCCGCGGCGCGCGCATCGCGGCCTGAACCCATGGCGTGTTCGGAATAATCGAGCACCTTCAAATCCAGCCCGAAGCTTTCTTCCAGCGTGGTGACCACAGACGAGATCAGGCCATTACCCCGGCCTGAAACGCTTTGCTCCTCACCTTTAACCGCGATCTTCCCAGCGAATACGCGCGTTCCGTCGGGCGCGCGGCTCTCATCGTAATCAACCAGTTGGAAGTGCTTGCTGTCTGTTTGGACGTAATAGGCGGATTTGAACGCGTCCCATATGTCGGCTGCGTTCAGCTCACGGCCAAGCTCGTCCGCCATGTGCTGGACATGCTTGGAGAAGTCTGCCTGCATCTTCTTGGGCAGCTTCAGGCCTTGGTCTTGCTCCAACACCCAGGCAAAGCCGCCTTTGCCTGACTGCGAATTGACGCGGATGACAGCTTCGTAGTCACGGCCCAGATCGGCCGGATCAATTGGCAGATAGGGCACGCGCCAATGCTCGTCATTCTGCTGATCATTGGCTTCAAAGCCTTTCTTGATCGCGTCCTGATGTGAGCCGGAGAAGGCGGTGAACACCAGCTCCCCGCCGTAGGGGTGGCGTTGGTGCACGGGCAGCTCGTTACAATACTCAACCGTTTCGATGATCCGGTCGATGTCTGAAAAATCGAGGCCGGGATTGATCCCTTGTGTATACATGTTGAGCGCAACCGTGACGAGGCAGCAGTTGCCGGTGCGCTCTCCATTGCCGAACAGGCAACCTTCAACACGATCTGCGCCTGCCATTAGGCCAAGCTCGGCCGCGGCAACACCAGTACCGCGATCGTTGTGTGTGTGCAGGCTGATCACCACTGCATCGCGATTGGGCAGATTGCGACAGAAATACTCGATCTGGTCCGCGTAGATATTGGGCGTTGCCGCCTCGACAGTGGCAGGCAGATTAAGAATGATCGGATGTTCTGGCGTAGGGGCCAGAACTTGCATTACTGCTTCGCAAACCTCGATGCTGAAATCGAGCTCTGCGGTCGAGAATGTTTCCGGTGAGTATTGGAAGTGCCAGTCTGTATCTGGTCGTTTGGCGGCTTCGTCGCGCATTACCTTTGCGCCCGCGACGGCGATCTCGCGGACTTCGTCTTTCGACATACGGAAGACAATGTCGCGCCACGCCGGTGAAACTGCGTTGTAGAGATGGACGATGGCCTGCTTCGCGCCTTCGAGGCTTTCGAAACTTGTTCGTATCAGGTCTTCACGGCTCTGGGTCAGCACCTGTACTTTAACATCGTCAGGAATGCGGCCGGAGCGAACCAATCCTCGAATGAAGTCGAATTCGGTCGCACCGGCGCTCGGGAAACCGACTTCGATTTCCTTGATCCCGATCCGGACCAGTTCATCGAAAAAGCGGTTTTTCTTTACCGCATCCATCGGGTCAATGATCGACTGATTGCCGTCGCGCAGATCGGTCGAAAGCCAGCGGGGCGGGGCGGTGATGGTTCGTGAAGGCCATTGCCGGTCTTGCAGCGCCACTTGCGGGAATGGCCGGTATTTGCGGCTTGGATCAGAAAGCATGGTCATGATTGGAAAAACTCGAACGGATTTTGGGGTTTACTGCTTGATTGTTCCCTTGAGCGCATTCGCGCGCTCAAAAGGCACGCGAGACGTCACGCCCAAGGGCGTGTAAGTCGTAGTAGAAGCAGTCCGTTGCGTGTCATGACCTGACGCATTGCGGAAAATTTCACCGGACGCAACCGAAAGTGACATTTTCTGGCGAATTTCATTCTTCGCGGCCGCCAGTGTCACCTTTCTGATCCAGGCTGCGAACTTCCCGTCAGAACAATGATGATAGGACACAACCCATGAAGAAGATTATTGTTGCACTTGCGCTGTCCACTGCACTCGGGGCCTGCTCTGCGCAAACCGATGCACCTGACGCATCAAGCACCGATAGCGCGGTAGAGGCCGTTCAGGCGGCAAATGTGATTGCTGACCTTGGCGGCGAAAACAGCGGTCCGGTCTACACCGAAGTCGCCGGAGAAACGCTGGCACTGTCAGGCTATGACGCGGTGAGCTATTTCACAGGTGACGCGCCAGTTGTTGGATCGGCCGAATTCACTGTGAAGTACGAAGGCTATGACTATCAATTCGCGTCAGCAGAAAACGCGGCGACTTTCCAGGAAGATCCAGCCAAGTATGCGCCCCAATATGGCGGTTACTGTGCATGGGCGATCGGCGCCAATGACGCGCTGGCACCAGGCGATCCCAATGTTTACAAGATCGTTGACGGCAAGCTTTACCTGAACTTCAGCGAGGCTGTGGCCGAGCGTTGGAACAAGGATATCCCGGGCTTCATCGAGAAAGCTGACGTGAACTATCCAACCCACGCACCGGATGAGCACTACACCACCAACTGATCCTTCGGGATCTCTTGCAGGGAAGGGGCGGGCATTTGCTCGCCCTTTTCTTGTATGTGGTGATCAATCGGCTAAGCAGCGCAGATGACACAGGCATTCGATTTGCAAGATCCGCTGTACAAGATGATGGGGTTAGCCCGCATTGTCGTAATGAATCCCGAAGGGCGCGCCACTCTCGAGTATCATGCGAGAGAGGAGATGTGTCATTCGGGAGGCGTGGTGCAAGGCGGGTTTATCTCAGGCTGGATCGATGCCGCCATGGCGCATGCGGCGATCGCTAGAAACGGGCCTGACATCACACCGATGTCGCTTGAGCTTAAGGTGAGCTTTTTCGCTCCTGCTCGGCCGGGGCTGGTGATTGCTGAAGGCTGGGTTGAGCGTCATGGCAAGCGCACGAGCTTTTATGAAGGGCATCTGAAGTCGCCCGAGGGCACTGTTCTGGCAAAGGCAACCAGCACTATTCTGTTGGCTGATCGGGCGCGGGTCGAGGATGCCTCAAAGAAGGCTCGCGGCTAGGCGGCTATCGCCAGCGCAACCGTTCCGGTGTCAGCTGGTCGACTGAAGTTACGCCCATCAACCGCATCCCGCGCTCGATCTCGTCTTTCAGGATACCAATCGCGCGCTCCACACCTGGCTGACCTGCCGCAGCCAAAGCATAGAGATACAACCGCCCACCCGATGCGGCGGTTGCCCCGGCGCACACCGATTTCAGCGCATGAGTACCGCGCCGTACGCCGCCATCGCAAATGATCTCAATCTCGCCCCCGACCGTGTCGACAATTTCGCGCAGTTGATCGAAGGGTGCACGGCTGCCGTCCAGTTGCCGCCCGCCGTGGTTGGAAATCATGATCGCATCGGCGCCAATTTCGACCGCACGGCGTGCGTCATTGGCGCTCATCACGCCTTTGAGGCAGAATGTGCCGCCCCAATCCTGCCTGATGCGCGCGGCAGTGTCCCAATCCATCGAGGTGTCGAGCATGGTGTTGAAATACTCGGCAATGCTCACTGCTTTGCCGGTACCCTCGGACACATGCGTGTCGAGATTGGGCAGTCGGAATTTCTCGCGGAAGAGATAGTCGAGCGTCCAGCGCGGGCGCGTGGCGTAGCTCCAGGCGGCTGATGGTGTGAAGCGGGGTGGGGTGGTGAAGCCACTGCGCAAACACCGTTCGCGCTTGCCGGACACAATGGTGTCGACAGTCAGCGCCATGGCATCAAAACCGGCACTCTGGCAGCGCTCGATCATCGACTGGTTCAGCCCCTTGTCCTTGTGAACATAGAGCTGGAACAGTTTCGGGCCGTTGGTGAGCGCCGCGATCTCTTCGATGCTGCGGGTCGCCAGGCTGGAAATGCCGAACCACAGGCCGAACTTTTCTGCTGCCCTTGCCACCGCGCTCTCACCCTGATGGTGGAATGCGCGTTGCACGGCTGTGGGGCTCAGCATCAGGGGCAGGGCGCTTGTGCGGCCCATGATTGTGCAACTGGCGTCGATTTCCGCCACACCCGCCAGCACATCAGGCACCAGATCAACGTCATCAAATGCAGCTGTGTTGCGCGCCTTGGTCAGCTCGTCATCTGCCGCGCCGTCGATGTAATCGAAAACCGGCCAAGGCAAGCGCGCCTTGGCCAGTTTCCGGAAATCATCGATATTATGACAGTCGGAAAGACGCATGATGCGCCTTTTTGGGCTTAGTTCTTTTCCTTGTCGACCAGCTTGTTGGCGCTGATCCACGGCATCATGGCGCGCAGCTCTGCTCCGGTCTTTTCGATCGGGTGCGCTTCGGCTGCCTTGCGGCTTGCCTTCAGTTCTGGCTGACCCGCGCGATTGTCGAGGACGAAATCCTTCACGAAGCGGCCAGAGGTAATGTCCGCCAGCACGCGCTTCATTTCAGCTTTGGTCTCATCGGTGATGATGCGTGGGCCGGTTTTGATGTCGCCATATTCCGCAGTGTTGGAGATCGAATAGCGCATATTCGCGATGCCGCCTTCATATAGAAGGTCAACGATCAGCTTGGTCTCGTGCAGGCATTCGAAATAGGCCATTTCCGGCGCGTAGCCGGCTTCAACCAGCGTTTCGAAGCCGGCCTGGATCAGGTGAGTGATCCCGCCGCACAGCACGGCCTGCTCACCGAAAAGGTCGGTTTCGCACTCTTCCTTGAAATTGGTTTCGATAATGCCGCTGCGGCCACCACCGACGCCGGAGGCATAGGCAAGCGCCACGTCATGCGCAGCGCCGCTGGCATCCTGATGCACCGCGATCAGGCAGGGTACGCCGCCGCCACGCTGATACTCGCTTCGTACAGTGTGCCCGGGGCCCTTGGGCGCGATCATGATCACATCGATGTCATCTTGAGCTTCGATCAAGCCAAAGTGGATGTTGAGGCCATGCGCGAAAGCCAGCGCGCTGCCGGGCTTCATCTTGCCGTGGATGTCGTCAGCGTAGATGGCGGCCTGATGCTCATCCGGGGCAAGGATCATAAGGATATCAGCCCACTCGGCGGCTTCGCTGTTCGAAAGCACCTTGAAGCCTGCGCCTTCGGCCTTCTTGGCCGTCGCGGATCCTTCGCGCAGTGCGATTGCGACTTCGGCCACACCGCTGTCACGCAGGTTCTGCGCGTGCGCATGGCCTTGCGAACCATAACCCAAGACAGCGATCTTCTTGCCTTTGATCAGACCCAGATCAGCATCGGCGTCATAATAAACTTTCATCGTATTCCCTTTTTTCAGGCACCTTCAGCGCCGCGCATCATCCCCACCACGCCGCTGCGCCCAACCTCTACAAGGCCGAGTTCGCGCATCAACGCAATGAAACTGTCAATCTTGTCCGGCGCTCCGGTGATTTCAAAGACGAAGCTTTCGATGGTGGTATCGACCACATTGGCGCGGAACAATTCCGCGATCCGAAGAGCCTCCACCCGTTTGTCACCAGTCCCCGCAACTTTCACCAAGGCCAGCTCGCGCTCGACATGCTCGCCCGCCGTGGTGAGGTCCACCACGCGGTGGACAGGCACGAGCCGTTCGAGCTGCGCTTCGATCTGGTCGATCACTTCGGGTGGACCATTGGTGACGATGGTAATTCGGCTGACAGCATGGTCTTCGGATATGTCCGCCACGGTCAGGCTGTCGATGTTATATCCGCGCGCGGTGAACAGGCCGGTGATCTTGGCCAGAATTCCCGGTTCATTGTCTACGGTAACGTTAAGGACGTGCCGCTCGGACGCAGCGTCTCTGATTTTCATTGTCGGATATTCCTAAACCAGCGCTTTCGCTTCGTCGTCCATCGTGCCTTGGACTTGGTCTCCATAAAGGAGCATCTCGGTATGCGCAGCCCCTGACGGGATCATGGGGAAACAGTTTGCATCCTTGGACACAAGACAATCCACCATCACCGGTCCATCGGCTGCCAACATGGCTTCGATCCCCGCATCCAGTTCGCTTTCGTCGTGGATGCGGATTCCGGTCCAGCCATAGCTTTCGGCCAGCTTCACGAAGTCCGGCAAACTGTCCGAATAGCTGTTGGAATAGCGGCTTTCATAGGACAGTTCCTGCCACTGGCGAACCATGCCCATATATTCATTATTCAAGATGAACACCTTGACCGGCAAGCGATACTGGCTGGCTGTGCCAAGCTCTTGAATATTCATCTGGATCGATGCTTCGCCAGCAATATCGATCACCAGATCGTCCGGATTGCCGAGCTGCGCGCCGATTGCCGCGGGCAGGCCATAACCCATGGTGCCAAGCCCGCCAGAGGTCAGCCATTTGTTCGGATCGTTGAAGCCGAAGTATTGTGCCGCCCACATCTGGTGCTGGCCAACTTCGGTTGTGATGATCGGATTGCGATCCTTGGTTAGCGCGAACAACCTCTCCACCGCTTTTTGCGGCATGATCATCTCTGACTTTTCCGGATAGGCCAGGCATTCGCGCGCGCGCCAACCCGCAATGCGGGCTTTCCACTCGCCCAGATCTTGCGGTTTGCGATCACCCCAAGCGGCAATCAGCTGGTTCAGGACAGCGGCGCAGTCACCCAGAATGGGCAAATCAACCGGTACCGTCTTGTTGATTGAGCTGCGGTCGATATCGATGTGGATCTTAGTCGATTCAGGCGAGAACGCGTCGAGCCTACCTGTAACGCGGTCATCAAATCGTGCGCCGACGCACAACATCACATCGCATTTGTTCATCGCCAGATTGGCTTCATAAGTGCCGTGCATGCCCAACATGCCAAGCCAATCGGGATGATTTGCCGGAAACGCGCCAAGCCCCATCAGCGTGCTTGTCAGCGGAGCTCCAGTCAGGTCCTGCAATTCGCGCAGGAGTTTGCTCGCTTCAGGGCCGGAGTTGATAACACCGCCGCCGGTGTAGAGGATCGGGCGCTCTGCATTGGCAAGCAATTCAACTGCTTCTGCAATCGCTTCCGCGCTGCCAACCATTTGCGGTTCATAGCGATGTGCAGCCGATTTGGAGGCGCGCTGGTTCGAAGGAACGGCGATTTGCACGTCTTTGGGAATATCGACAACAACAGGGCCAGGCCGACCAGTAGTGGCGATGCGGAAAGCTTCTTCCAATGTCGGCTTCAGGTCCGCCGGATCTTTCACCAGGTAATTATGCTTGGTGCAGTGGCGCGTGATGCCCACGGTGTCAGCTTCCTGAAACGCATCGGTTCCGATCAGCGGGGTAGGGACCTGGCCGGTGATAACTACCAGCGGGATCGAATCGAGAAATGCATCCGCAATTCCGGTAACGGCATTGGTCGCACCCGGACCTGATGTAACCAGAACCACGCCGGGTTTACCGGTTGAACGAGCATAACCTTCTGCCGCATGTGCCGCGCCGGCTTCATGGCGCACCAGGATGTGACGAATGCGTTCGTCTCCAAACAGTTCGTCGTAAATGGGGAGGACGGCGCCACCGGGATAGCCGAATACGAATTCGACCCCCTGATCGATCAGGCAATCTACCAGGATTTTGGCGCCGCTGCGTTCGCTCGACACTTTTGCTTCCTTCCATCTGCGCAGGAACTTTCCCGCATCTCTGGCTCAGTTGGCCCCTAAATAAGCAGGCCCGGTGCAGGGACTGCAACACCGGGCCTCTGCAAGTCTCGCTATGCGTTCGAATCTATCGTGTCAACCGTTATCACTGTAATAATGATGCGAAATAAGGCTCAATATCGACATTTGATGACTCGATCCTTGGCCAATCTTCCGGTGGTTGTCGCCGAAACCATGTGTATTGCCGCTTGGCATAATTGCGCGTCGATTGCTGACCAGCGGTGATTGCTTCGGTTCGGGAAAGTTCTCCTTTCACCAACGCCGCGATCTCCGGAACGCCGATAGCGCGCAAGACCGGCAAATCGGGATTCAGGTTTCGTGATAGCAACGCCTCAACCTCCTTAATCGCCCCACTTGCCAACATTTGCACGAAGCGTCGATCACATCGCTCATAAAGCCAATCACGATCTGGCAGCAGGATGAGCGGATGCAAATCGATGTCGTCTTGAATCCCGCCCTCCTTGCGTGATTGCCAGTGTGCGAGTATCTGACCTGTAGACCGCACCACTTCAAGCGCGCGTGCAATTCGCTGGCTATCAGTTGGCTCCAACAGGGCAGCACGCTCTGCGTCTTCTGTTTGGAGTGCGGCATATGCTAGACCCGTATCCATCGCGCGAACTTGCGAGCGTATCTCCGGATCGATTTCGGGGATTGGTGCGATCCCTTCCAGCAGTACCTTCATATACATACCTGTGCCGCCAACGAGGACGGGCAGAGCGCCTGCCGTATGCGCTGCCGCAGCAATCTCTTGCTTCGCACGCGCAGCCCAGTCCGCAGCGGAGCAAGCCTCCGATCCATCCCATGCGCCATAGAGCTTATGCGGGCACTGGCTCTGCTCATCTGCGTCCGGAGAAGCGGCGAGCACGGGTATATCGCGATAAACCTGCATGCTGTCGGCGTTGATGATGACGGTTCGCAGGCCCTTGGCCAAACGTGCGCTTGCCAGCCGCAAAGCAATTGCGCTCTTGCCGCTGGCGGTTGGCCCTGCGATGAGCGCAACCGGTTTTCTATTCGGAGATTCTCCCGTGCCCATCGCCCGTCTGATAGCAGACGCAGCTCAGCTTGAAACTCGTTTGAGTAATCCGCCGGCATGGCTGATTGAACTTGGCGCAGCGTTCGAGCCGGTCGAGATCGACGAAGGCGTGCACGAGTTTGAGTGGAGCGGTGAGTATGATCCGTCGCTTCTATGGCGTGTGTTGAGCGAAGCTTTGGGCGCAGAGGCAGCGTTAATCAGCGATCACGGCTTTGATCTGCCAGACCTGTTCATCTCGGACATGGATTCCACCATGATCGGGCAGGAATGTATCGACGAGCTGGCGGATTATGCCGGGATTAAGCCGCAGATCGCCGCGATTACCGAACGCGCGATGCAGGGTGAGCTAGATTTTGAAGAGGCCTTGCGTGAACGTGTAAAACTGTTGGCTGGATTGGATGAAGGCGCGATCCAGCTGTGCTTGAATGAACGGATTTCTCCGATGCCGGGCGCACGCGAGCTGGTGCAGACTCTCAAAGAGCACGACTGCCAGACCGTCCTCGTCACCGGTGGTTTTCACCATTTTGCAGATCCGGTGGCTCGGCAGCTTGGCTTTGAACATGTCGTGGGCAACCGGTTAGATGTTGCTGGAGGCAAGCTGTCCGGTGGATTGGTGGGCCCGATTGTCGACAGTTCAGTCAAGCGTGCGACGTTGAAGAGCGAACTGGCGAAACTGGGTGAGGGCGCAGTTTCGCTTGCTACGGGTGACGGAGCCAACGACATTCCGATGCTGGAGGCTGCGCACTACGGCTTTGCCTACAAGGCCAAGCCCAAAGCGAAACAGGCCGCAAATGCGTGGATCGACAGTGGCGACCTGACGTCGGTGCTTCGCCTGCTCGGCATCCCGGAAGAGGATTGGGTTCGCGGTTAGCTATCCGCTTGAGCGCGCTTGCGCTGCCGCGACTTCCACCATGCTGTAAACCGGACAGCTGCTGCGGCCAGAGCAATGATGGTGAACGGTATCGCGACCATTGCTTGTTCGGGGTCGGCCATACGACCGGCATAGCTCTGGAAGAATATGAACCAGAGATAATGGATGCCCACGCGGTGAACGCGTTTCCACCAAGCGCCCATGGCCTTCATTGCAGCGGTGTTGGATGTGAAAGCCATGACATACAGGATCGCATAGGCAGCGCCGCCAAACACATAGGTCACGATGCCTTTGCCTTCGCCCGACACTTCAATCGCCGTGATCAGCGCCGCCAAGTGGATTGTATGCGCGACGGCGAAGCCAAGACCTAAGTATTTCCGCCGTGCCAGAATGTACTTCGCCAACTCGCTGCGGGTTAGTTCGACCAGCGGCCTTGCAACGTAGGCGAGAATGAGGAGGGGGAAGCCAACGCGGGCTGTGTAATGGGCGGCCTCATGCCATTGATTGTCCACGCCTTCCTGTGTCGCAAACGCGAATGCGATGGCTGCAAGGCCTAGCATGCCCCCAATCCAGACCGGCCACGTCTTTTCCATCAAGCTAACCTCCCGTTCGATTAGCCTAAAGCCAACTTGCAATCTGGCTAAGCGGTTTCTTCTTCACGGCATGCGCCGGCACAATCGCGTCGTCGCTCGGATGGCCCACAACCACGATCATCAGAGGCTTTTCGTGCTCTGGCCGCTGACAGATTTCGCGCAGGAAACCCATGGGTGACGGGGTATGGGTCAATGTTGCGCAGCCGGCTTCGTGCAATGTCGCAATCAGCATTCCGCAAGCGATGCCCACGCTTTCGTTAACGTAGTAATTCTGCATTTTGCCATCTTCCTCGATCCCGCCCTTGCGCTGGGCGAAGACCACGATCAGCCAAGGTGCAGTCTCCAGAAAGGGCTTGCTTTCATCCGTCCCGATGGGGGCGAGTGCCTCTAGCCATTCCTCGCTTGCCTTGGGCTTGCCCCCGTCTGCTCCATAGAAGCGACGTTCCTCTTCTTCTGCGGCTTCGCGGATGGCGCGCTTCTTGTCTGCGGAGGACACCACCGCAAAATGCCAGGGCTGATGGTTCGCGCCATTGGGGGCACTGCCCGCAGCTTCGATGGCAGCTTCGATGACTTCTCGCGGTACTGGCTCGTCTGAAAAGTAACGGCAGGTGCGGCGCTTTTTCAATCGGTCACGCAGCGATTGCGCGCGAGCGATGCTTTCCTCATCGGACAAAGCCGGCAATGAATAGGGCAGTGTATCGGTGTCTTGCATGTTTCCTCCTCTTGCGCATTCGAGCTCGGAACGAAAGTCGTTACACCGCCGAGGGCGTGGACAGCGAATTTACAATGATGTAAGTTGCGACCAGCTACTCGGGAGCCTGCAATGGCTGTTATTGATCGTCCTTTGGTTGCACCAGGTCGCAAGACCACCGGTTTCAGGCCTTTCAAGGTGTGGAAGCACTTCCGCAAACTTGTTGCGGACAAGGAAGACACCGAACAGGTTTTTCATATCATAGAGGCGCTCAAGGGGCGCAAAGGCCACAAACAGGGTTGGGACTTTATTCGCTCACCCGAAGGCCAACGCATGATGCATGAGGAAGTGAACATTCCGGCCATGCTCGACGATCACGAACGCTGGGCAGATTGCGGGCCCAACACCGTGGCGCAGCACTATATCCGCTTCATGAAGCGCGAAGGTCTGTCAGCGGCCGGGCTTGTTGCGGAAAGCCATAAATGGCTGCCACCAGAAAAGCGTCATCAAGACCAGACAGAATGGTATTTCGAGCGGCTGCGCGACACGCATGACCTCTTTCACGTGCTCACTACATACAATCGCGACGGGCTAGGCGAGGCGTGCCTGCTGGGCTTTAGTTACGAGCAGAACCACAATCTGGGCATTCTTTTCATTGCCTATGCGGGAACGCGCAACCGATTGAAGGAAGTGCCGACCAAGGCGCCAATCTTTGACGCTCTGCGCGAAGGTCGCAAGCTAGGCAGGGCTGCGGCCAAGATCGCGCATCAGGACATCGAGGCCCTTATGCGAGAGGATATCGATGAGGCGCGCAAACGCCTGAATATCGGTGAGCCGCTGATCTATCGCCAATGTATCGCGCAGCTGTTCGAAGAAGGGTTGCAAGACGAAGACATGATCATGCCAGAGGCATTGGCGGCTTAAGAGGCCTGCATCATCACGCAGTCGCCATAGTCGACCGCCAAATGCAATAAAGCGCCCAAAGCAAAGGCGCGAACCCACCATTTGGGCACCCCCAGCATGAGCAGGTAGATGACTGCGGCTTCCCAGCCATGCAGCAAATGAAACCCGATACTACATCGGTTGGGATCGAAAATCGGATCGGCCAATAGATGATCCAGGTCGATCAGATTTCCGGCGGCAACCACAAGCCCAGCGCGGATCCAATTACCCCGCCAGATAACTGCCGCGATCACAAACGGCGCTAGCCAATGACCGCCATAGTGCAGAATTGGCTGGAAGAGCTCTATGCCTCCATCCAGTCGCGGAAGAAGCTTTGATGCGCCTCACGAAGATCAGCAAGAGAGATTCCAAGCAGGCTGTCACCGCCAACGGTGCCGATGCGACGGAATCCGATCTGCGCGGTTTCTGCATTCTCCGTGCCTTTGGCAAGCGCATGAGTGAGAGCTTCGGTGTCAGGAACCGAGATAATATAGCGCCCCTGATCTTCGCCAAACCACCACTGCGCGGCGGTGTAATCCGGATGCGCTTCGACATCTGCGCCCAGTCCGCTCGCCAATGCCATTTCAGCCAAGCCTACGGCCAATCCGCCATCAGACAGATCGTGCACTGCGTTGACCAGGCCATCCTCGATCAGCTCGTGAATGATCTTGCCCGCATTGCGTTCAACCACAAGATCAGTCGGCGGAGTGCGGCCTTCATCGCGGCCATGGACGATCTGCAGCCATAGTGATTTGCCAAGGTGCGAACGTGTCGGGTCTGGCTTGGCCCAGAATTCATGGCCGACCAGATAGAGCGTGTCGCCCTCATTCTTGAAGCCCATTGTCATCATGTGATCGTAATCATCGATAATGCCGACGCCGCCGATGGCAGGGGTGGGCAGGATCGCTGAGCCGCCGCCTGTCGCCTTGCTCTCATTATAGAGGCTGACATTGCCGGAAACGATCGGGAAATCGAGCATGCGGCAGGCATCGCCCATGCCTTCGAGTGCGTGGACGAACTGCGCCATGATTTCGGGCCGCTGCGGGTTGCCAAAATTCAGGCAGTTGGTCACCGCGAGCGGACGCGCGCCGACCGCACACAAATTGCGATAGGCCTCTGCTATCGCTTGTTTTCCGCCCTCATACGGATCGGCATAAACATAGCGCGGTGTGCAATCGGTGCTGATTGCAAGCGCCTTCTTCGTGCCGTGCACCCGCACCACGCCCGCATCACCGCCAGTCTGAATGGTGTCACCCATCACCTGGCTGTCATATTGCTCGGCAATCCATGCGCGAGAGGCCAGTTGCGGGCTGGCCATCATCTTGAGCAAGTCTGCACCCGGATCGGCGCTATCGGGCGCGTCGTGCATGGGCGTGATTGACGCCCACGCCGTGTATTCCTCTTTAGAGAGGTAAGGACGGTCATACTCGGGGGCATCGGCAGCCAGCGGCCCAAGCGGGATGTCGCAAACGACTTCACCGCCAAATTCTAGCACCATGTGGCGCGTATCGGTGACTTCGCCGATTACCGCGAAATCAAGTTCCCATTTCTTGAAGATCGCTTCTGCCATGGCTTCCTTGCCAGGCTTCAGCACCATCAGCATACGCTCCTGGCTCTCGCTCAGCATCATTTCATATGGCGTCATGCCTTCCTCGCGGCATGGCACCTTGTCCATGTCGAGCCGGATGCCTGCCTTGCCATTGGTCGCCATTTCGACGCTGGAAGAGGTGAGGCCCGCTGCGCCCATGTCCTGAATCGCGACGATCGCATCTGTCGCCATCAGTTCGAGGCAGGCTTCGATCAGCAGCTTCTCCGTGAACGGGTCACCCACTTGCACGGTGGGGCGCTTGGCCTCTGCGTCTTCTTCGAAATCCGCGCTCGCCATGGTTGCGCCGTGAATGCCGTCACGCCCGGTCTTGGAGCCGACATAAACGATCGGATTGCCGACGCCGGTCGCGGCTGAGTAAAAAATCTTGTCCGCATCCGCGACGCCCACCGTCATCGCATTGACGAGGATGTTGCCATCGTAAGCGGGGTGGAAATTGGTCTCGCCGCAAACCGTAGGCACTCCCACGCAATTGCCATAGCCGCCGATGCCCGCGACCACGCCTTTGACCAGATGCTGCATCTTGGGATGATCCGGGCGGCCAAATCGCAGCGCGTTGGCGTTTGCAACCGGGCGCGCGCCCATGGTGAATACATCGCGCAGGATGCCGCCGACGCCTGTCGCTGCACCCTGATATGGCTCGATGTAACTGGGGTGGTTGTGGCTTTCCATCTTGAAGATCGCCGCCTGACCATCGCCAATATCAATAACGCCAGCATTCTCGCCCGGACCACAGATCACCCAAGGCGCCTCGGTCGGCAGTTTCTTCAGGTGCAGGCGCGAGCTCTTGTAGCTGCAATGCTCGCTCCACATGACAGAGAATATGCCGAGCTCAACCAGATTGGGTTCGCGCCCTAGCGCATGGAGAACACGCTCGTATTCTTCCGGAGAAAGGCCGTGCTGTTCGACGACGTCTGGGGTGATTTCGGATGCAGTAGTAGCCATGCCAGCGCCCTTAGCGTTGAGGTAATATTTGCGCTAGCCCCGTGCGCGCTTGTGCTTGCGATTGTCCCCGACCCAACGCGCGAGCAATGTCAGCACTCCAAAGGCCACCAACGCCTGAATATATAGGCCAAGGCCGGCCTCCTCTGGATGTGGGCCGAACCAGTTCACAGCCTGCATAACCAGCAGCAAAGCAAGCAAGACCAATGGTGGACCAACTGGTCCCCTTGTGCGCTTCACAAACCAATAAAAGGCACCCAGCGTGATGGCGAGTTCGAGTGGAATAGCGACAAAAGGCAAGTTCCATAGGCCCAGCCCATAAAGTGAATCGCCACCTGCCAGCGTCAGGTCGGGTCTGTGTGTCAGAAAATCGAGCACCCAATGTGACAGAGCGACCAGACCGGCCAGGATGCCTGCTACAGCTTCGCGCATTATGGCAAAGACAAGCAGTCCGAATATGACGGCCCATACACCAGTCCCCAGCAGGCTGTGCGTGTAGGGCATATGATATAGATCATACGGGACCATTGCCGTGGCCGTTGGATCAATTCGCATCGCCTCGATCCCGATTATCGCGAAGCAAAAGAATGCCCAATCGACCAGCTGGGCGGCGATGAAGAGCGTGCCCAGCTTCGGCGAACGGGGGCTGACCGCTGCAGCGGCGAAGGCAGGAGCAAAGTGGCCTATAAACATTCGCTTAACCGGAGAACTTGAGAGTGACCCAAGTGGCAATCGCCGCCGAGGTTCCGGTTACAAATGTCCCCCACAAGATATCCGCGACGCTGATGTGTGTCGCCCAAACCTTGAACACAGCCTGGCTTGTCAGGTCAAAAGTGGCGTAGCAAACCGCCCCGAGTATCGCGCCATTGAGCAGCGCAGTAGACACTTGCCCGCTTTCAAGCCCGGGCTTGATCGCGAACCAGCACATTCCGGCGAGGTAAACGAGATAGAATGCGGCCGCAGGCGCAATACGGAAGTTTTCCGCCATGATCTCGCCAATCACGGGCTCATACAAATTCGGGCCCGCCCATCGAAGCCATATTGCATCCATAACACCAAATACGATGGCGGCGGAGATGTAGGCTATCACCCACTTTGTCATTCACGACTCCCATTCTATTGCATCGCAGCTTGACCGTCTGCATGAGGGCGGTCAATGCTTCTTGCCAGTCAGGGGATCAGAAAAAACGTGTCAGAGACAGACTTTAGCCAATTGAGTTTCGAGCAGGCATTGATTGCACTGGAAGAAGTGGTCCAGCAGCTGGAAAGCGGCAGCGTTCCGCTCGATCAATCAATTACGCTTTATGAACGCGGTGAGAAGTTGCGAAAGCTGTGCCAAGCCCGGCTTGATGATGCGCAGGCACGCATTGAGAAGATCGTGACAGACGCCAACGGTGCGCCCAGTTCGACTGTCCCATTCGATACCGACGGATAGGTTGGTGTTTTTGGGGATGGAACACGGTCTGCTGAAAGAAGGTCTCGCGCGGGTTCAACGCGAAGTGGACAGCGTTTTTGACGCGATTTTGCCGGTGCCGCAGGACAGCCGGGCGCGTCTGGTAGAGGCCATGCGCTACGCAGCGATTGGCGGCGGCAAGCGGGTTCGCCCTCTGCTGTTGGTTAGCACAGCCGAAATGTTCGGTGTGAACCGGGATGCTGCGTTGCGCGCTGCCTGTGCGGTGGAAGCGATCCATGTCTACTCCCTGATCCACGATGACTTGCCGTGTATGGATGATGACTCGCTGCGCCACGGGAAGCCTACGGTTCATGTGGAGTTCGATGAGGCAACTGCGGTGCTGGCAGGTGATTCATTGCATGCGCTCGCGTTTGAAATTCTTGCGGACACGGACACCAGTGAAGATCCGTTCACCCGATCCGAACTGATCCTGACACTCGGTACCGCTAGCGGCAAAGACGGTATGGCTGGCGGCCAGATGATGGATATGATGGCCGAGGGTGAAGACTATGATCTCCACACAATCACGCGCTTGCAGCAACTGAAAACTGGCGCATTGCTGGCCGCTTCTGTCGAAATGGGAGCGATCCTGGGCCATGTTCAGCCTGGGGGAAGGGGGCACCTGCGCGCCTATGCGCGCGACATCGGGCTCGCTTTCCAGATTGCAGATGATCTGCTCGATGTGGAAGGCGATGCCGAGAAAGCCGGAAAGGCTCTGCGCAAGGATGAGCGCCAAGGCAAGCAGACTTTCGTGACACTGATGGGCGTGGACAAGGCCCGCGAACAGGCGCGCGCGCTGGTCGATCAGGCGATCGGTCATTTGTCAGTGCACGGCGATGATGCCAAGATGCTGGCTGCAGTCGCGCGTTACATTGTGGAGAGGGACAGGTGAAGAAACGCATAGGAATCTATCCGGGCACATTTGACCCGATCACCCTGGGCCATATGGACATCATCGAACGTGGCGCGAAGCTGGTTGATGAGCTGATTATCGGTGTGACGACCAACGCCGCCAAATCACCCATGTTTTCCGATGATGAACGAATCGCGATGGTGAAGCGCGAGGTGGCGGGGATCGGTGATGACAGCATCCGGGTAGTCGGGTTTGACTCTCTGTTGGTTGACTTTGCCGATGAAATGGGCGCCAGCACGGTCATTCGCGGTATCCGGGGAGTCACAGACTTCGAATACGAATATCAACTCACCGGCATGAACCGCCAACTCAATCATGACGTCGAGACAGTGTTCCTGATGGCAGATATCTCTTTGCAGCACATTGCGAGCAGGCTGGTCAAAGAGGTTGCGATCTATGGCGGAGAGATATCCAAGTTCGTGACCGCTTCCGTGCGCGAAGACGTGATAGCGCGGGTTCCAAAGCAGCGCTCTGTGTAGAGTGGGGCGATCATTCATTGCGGCGACAGATGCTTGCCGCTAGATCGCATGTCAGAAAATCAGGACATTAAGATCGCGTGACCTTGAACATGATGAAGAAAATACTCGCAGCCTCTATTTCAGCGGCATTGCTTGGCCTCCCGGCCGCAGCGCCTGCACAAGACGCTGAGGCTGAGGCCGTTGAACAGGCGCCGGCTTCCGCGGTTCAATATTCGATCAATTACGATGTGACAGCGGACCCTGACAATGTTTGGCTGCTCGATCTATCCAATGGTGAGCGTGTTGCGATCCGCCTGATGCCGGGTTGGGCGCCCAACCATGTCGAGCGTGTAAAGACACTGACCCGTACCGGGTTCTACGATGGTGTGATCTTTCACCGTGTGATCGACGGCTTTATGGCGCAGAGCGGCGATCCCACCGGCACAGGGCAAGGCGGCTCCGCGATGCCTGACCTTGAGGAAGAGTTTAATCCGCGCCCGCACATTCGCGGAACTGTTTCGATGGCCCGCGCGACGGATGAGAACAGCGCTAACAGCCAGTTCTTCATTGTATTCTATCCTCGTTTTAGTCTGGACAAACGTTACACCAACTTTGGCCGCGTGATTTCGAATATGGACGGGGTGGATACGATCACGCGCGGCGAACCGCCTGCCAATCCTACGCGCATTCTTCAGGCCAGCATTGCTTCGGACAATAAGCCGCAGCTGTTCCCGCAGCCTGAGGCGCCGGTTGAAGAAGAGATCACTGCCGATCTTCTCAGCGCGCTGCTAAACTAATCCCTCTTTCCATTGCGATTGGTGCACCTTAAGGCGCGCCAATCATGCGTGTTGATCTATTTGACTTCGAGCTCCCGCAAGAGCTGATTGCGCTGCGTCCCGTGCGCCCACGTGATGCGGCGCGCATGCTCTATGTTCCGGGCGACGGCGCATTTGAAGACCTGGGTGTGCGGGACCTGCCGAGGCTTCTCAAACGGGGCGATGTACTGGTGTTCAACGACACCCGTGTCATTCCCGCGCAGTTAGAAGGCCGTCGTGCAGGCGGAGAGGCCAGGATCGGAGCGACTTTGCACAAGCGTGAGGATCTGCGCCGATGGATCGCGTTCATTCGCAATGCAAAGCGTCTGAAGGAAGGCGATCAGATTGTTTTCGGCGGCGGCGTGACCGCCACTGCAGAGAAGCGAAATTCGGACGGCAGCTTCACACTGTTTTTCGAGGGCGATGAACCCGTCGAAGTGTTGCTTGACCGTGCAGGCACAATGCCATTGCCGCCTTATATCGCGGGCAAGCGCCAGATCGACGCGCAGGATTATGAAGATTACCAGACGATGTTTGCGCAAGAGGATGGCGCAGTTGCTGCGCCAACGGCTTCCTTGCATTTCACAGAACGCCTGGTCTCAGAATTGGACGCAGCCGGTATCCAGCACGAAACGCTGACCCTGCATGTCGGTGCTGGCACATTCCTGCCGGTTAAGGCCGATGACACCGACGACCATCAGATGCATTCGGAATGGGGGCGGATTACGCCTCAAGTTGCTGAGCACCTCAACGCAACGCGCGCTGCAGGAGGGCGGATTATTGCAGTTGGGACAACCTCACTGAGGCTGCTGGAAAGCGCGGCCCGCGAAGATCGAACCATTGCCCCGTTTGAAGGCGACACCGATATTTTCATCACGCCGGGATACCGCTTCAAGGGTGTCGACGGGTTGATGACAAACTTCCATCTGCCCAAATCCACACTGATGATGCTTGTCAGCGCGCTCATCGGTCGCGAACGCATGATGGAAGCTTATGAGCATGCAATTTTGCATGGCTACAGGTTCTATTCGTATGGTGACTCATCATTATTGCTGCCCTAATCGGTTGCAATGAACGAACCGATCCTTGAGCTGCATGGCCTCAGCAAAGTCTATCCCGGTGGTCTCAAAGCGCTGGACAGCGTTGATCTGGAGATCCGGCAGGGTGAAATATTCGCGCTGCTTGGGCCCAACGGAGCCGGCAAGACTACATTGATCGGTGCTGTTTGCGGTCTGGTCCGACCAACTTCTGGCACGATACGCGCGTTCGGGCATGATCTTGCCAGGAACTGGCGGCATGCCAGAGCGCGGATAGGCTTGGTGCCGCAAGAGCTCTCTACAGACATGTTCGAACCGGTAATTGACGCGGTCAGCTATTCACGCGGCCTTTTTGGCTATCCACCCGATCCGGGGAGGATTGAAGAGATACTGCGCGCGCTTAGCCTTTGGGACAAGCGCAGCGAACGGATTATGGCGCTCTCAGGCGGCATGAAACGACGTGTGCTGATCGCGAAGGCGCTGGCCCATGAACCTGACTTGCTTTTCCTCGACGAACCCACTGCGGGGGTAGACGTCGAGTTGCGCAAAGGCATGTGGGAGCTGATCGGCACCATGCGCGAACGCGGTGTTACAATCATCCTGACCACCCATTACATCGAAGAAGCCGAAGAAATGGCGGACCGTGTCGGGATTATCAATCAGGGACGCTTGCTGATGGTCGACGACAAGGCTGCCATGATGCAGCGTTTGGGCCGGACTGAAGCACATATCGAGTTGGCGTCACCCCTTGCCGAGTTACCGAAAGCACTCGCTCACTTCCCTGTCGAGATCGAGCAAGGTGGTCGTTCGCTGTGTTACCGCGGCGGCGATGGCACAGGCAAGGGCAAGTCCGAGGTTGCTGAACTGACAAAGGCGCTGACCGCTGCTGGCATCGACTACACTGGCATCGATGTGCACGAGAGCTCGCTTGAAGATATCTTCGTGTCACTGCTTGGCGAAGAGGAACTGGCATGATGGGTTTCAATTTTCGCGGTGCATGGTCGATCTTCAAACGGGAGGTCGTCCGCGCTTTTCGCACTGCGTTCCAGTCGATCCTTGCGCCAGTCCTGACGACATCGCTGTACTTCATTGTGTTTGGATCGGCGATCGGCAGCCGGATGGAACCGATTGATGGCGTGCAGTATGGCGCGTTCATTATCCCTGGACTGTTGATGCTTACCTTGCTGGGTGAGACGACTTCGAACGCTAGTTTCGGCATTTACATGCCGCGGTTTACGGGAACCATCTACGAATTGCTCTCTGCGCCCGTTGGCGTCGCGGAGACACTGATTGGTTTTGTCGGCGCGGCACAGGCGAAAAGCCTGATCCTGGCCAGCATCATCCTGATTACCGCAAACCTGTTTGTCGATTACACCATCGCGCACCCGATCCTGGCAGTGATCTATATCATGCTGGTCGCCGCGAGCTTTTCACTCTTCGGCTTTATCCTTGGCGTATGGGCGGACAATTTCGAGAAGCTTGGCATTATTCCGATGTTGTTCTTGACCCCGCTCACCTTCCTCGGTGGCACGTTCTATTCGATCGACATGTTGCCAGAGCCGTGGGGCAAGATCGCGCTCGCCAACCCAATCGTTTATCTGGTCAGCGGGCTGCGTTGGACATTCTATGGCAGTGGAGACGTTAGCTTTGGCCTGTCTCTGGGTATCACGCTCGGATTTTTGGCAGCCTGTACAGCGATAATTGCTTTCATTTTCAAGACCGGATGGCGCCTGAGAGCCTAGCCAGAACGCACTCTGTGTTACCGTATTACAACGCTCTCATGTTAGCGAGAATAAACAGCAAAATGCGACTTCAAGTTGCCTTGCCGGCCTTGGGTTTGGGAACGATATGGGCTGCGCCGCTCGCCCCCTGAGCGGTGAAGAATGAAAGTACAAAAAATGAAAAAGCAGTTTGTAGCAGGGCTGTTCGCAGCGGCTATGATGACGCCAGCCGCTGCGCTGGCTCAGGATTCCAACGAAACCGAAACATTCATCGGCGTATCGGCTGGCTACCATGATCTTGGTATCGGTTCAGACGAAGCAGAGGGTGTCGATATTGACGATGCAAGCCCGATTTTCGGTGTGGTTGCGGGCGTCGATTTCCCCATTGGTGGTGATCTGTTCGCCGGTGTTGAAGGCAACTTCCACTTCGGCACAGATGCAGTCGACTATGAATATGGCGCGCTGGCTCGCTTCGGTATCGTCGATTCAAGCGGCACCAAATACTACCTGCGTGGTGGTTACCAGGAAATCGAACTCGACGTTGAAGAGATTCTGAATGTCGAGCTTGTCGATGGCGACCTAGACGGTGTTGACACCAGCGATGGTGATCTGATCGTCGGTGCTGGCATCGATATTCCGCTCGCAGGCGGAAAGCTGCGTTTCAATGTCGACACAGTTTCGTTCGACACGGTCCGTGGCACCACTGGATTCGTATTCTCTTTCTAATCATCGAGAAACAGGAACAGGCCGGCGGTGCAATGCATCGTCGGCCTTTTTCTTTTGAGTGACATGATTGTCTCTGGCGGCTAGCGGGTAGCGCCATGAGCGAACGGTTCAAATTCACTATAAGCGCCACGGACGGCAAGGCCCGCACCGGGTGTATCAAGATGCAGCGGGGCGACATTCGCACGCCTGCCTTCATGCCCGTTGGGACCGCCGCGACGGTCAAGGCGATGAAGCCGGAGACGGTGCGTGAGATTGGCGCGGACATTATCCTTGGCAACACCTATCACCTGATGCTGCGCCCCGGTGCAGAGCGTGTTGCGCGCTTGGGCGGGTTGCATAGCTTCATGAACTGGCAGCGGCCGATCCTGACAGATAGTGGCGGCTATCAGGTTATGAGCTTATCCGATCTGCGCAAGCTAACCGAGCAGGGCGTCGAGTTCCGCAGCCATATCGATGGCTCCAAGCATATGCTCACGCCAGAACGATCGATGGAGATACAGCGCTTGCTTGGGTCCGACATCGTCATGGCGTTTGACGAATGTCCGCGTGCAGATCAGCCCCGTGATGTGATCGCAGAAAGCATGGAGCTGTCGATGCGCTGGGCAAAGCGCAGCCGGGATGGCTTTGATAGCGGCGGAGAACATGCCGCAAAGTCAGGCTTGTTCGGTATCCAACAGGGCGCGCTCGATAAAGATTTGCGCCAGATCAGCGCCGAGAAGCTAACCGAGATCGGCTTTGATGGCTATGCAGTCGGCGGGCTTGCTGTGGGCGAGGGGCAAGAGGCAATGTTCGCAACGCTCGACTTTGCCCCAGACCAGCTACCTCAAGACAAACCGCGCTATCTAATGGGGGTTGGCAAGCCCGATGATCTGGTTGGCGCGGTGGAACGCGGAATAGACATGTTCGATTGCGTGATACCCACGCGATCAGGGCGCAATGGTCAGGCCTTTACCTGGCACGGGCCGCTTAATCTACGCAACGCGAAACACGCAGAAGACACCGGCCCGCTTGACGACAAATGTGCGTGTCACGTGTGCCAAACTTATTCGCGCGCCTATTTGCATCACCTGCAGAAATCGGGTGAGATCCTGGGGGCTATGCTGGTGACAGAACACAATCTCAGTTTCTATCAGCAGTTGATGCAGGCCATGCGCGATACAATTACCGACGGTTCCTTCTGCAACTTTGCAAATCAATTCAGGATTATTTACTCAAATACCAAGTAACGGGCTGTAGCGTGAGTAGATAAAATTTGTATTGCTTTCCCAATATTGGGTGCAAATACAAAGGTAATCTATGAAGAATTTGCTTATCGGTGCTGCGCTGTGCGCGCTGGCGTGGTCGGGGCCGGCGCTCGCTGATGATCTTGAGGAGGAGGCTGCACGCTTTGGCATCAGGGCGACAGTCTTGTCTGTCAGCCTTTCACCATCGGGCGAGAAAATCGCATTCATCTCTTCCGGACCAGAGCATTCTGAAGTGCTCAATGTCGTAGATCTTGCTGGTGACGGGCAAGTCCGTGTGGTGACGCGGAATTCAGAGCAGAACGGGGACCTAACTCGTTGCGAGTGGGCCACCGATACACGTCTGGTTTGCCAATTGTATGGGATTGGTAAAGGCGGCGGCCTTTTGCTCGGCTTCACGCGCATGTTTGCGATCGACTATGACGGACAGAATGGTCAACTGCTCACGGAGCGGGCCAGCCCCGTGCGCTGCGGTTTGCGCAGCATGGAGGATCGTTGGTCGCGCTGGAAGTCGACGGCGAACCGGGCAGCATTTTGATGACCCGTGAATGGGTCAAAGAGCGGTCAATCGGTACACGGTTGGCCAATGATAAAGAGGGGTATGGTGTTGACCTGGTGAATGTTTCAAATGGTCGACGGAAGGTTCAGGAACAGCCCGATATTAACGCCAGCGCCTATATCGCCGATGAAAATGGCGATCTGAGGTTGAAGGTGCGTTCGCTCACCGACAGCCGCGGTTACCTTACCGGTGGAGACGTATATATGTATCGCGGTCCGGAGGACAATCGCTGGAGCGAGCTCGAGAACGTTACGATCAATGGAGTGCCGACCAGCGATTTCTATACGGTTGCGGTCGATGCGTCACGCAATGTCATTTATGGCTTTGACAAGGTTGGTGGATACGAAGCCGTAGTTGAGGTCCCACTCGATGGATCAAATAGCGGCAAAGTCATTGTAGCTCGGAATGATGTTGATGTTGATCAGTTGATCCGCATTGGACGCCAGCAAAGGGTGGTCGGCGCCTCCTACGCGACGGAGAAGCGTGCCATAAAGTACTTTGATGCAGAGCTTGGTAAACTAGCGCAAGATCTCGCAAAGGCACTGCCGAACAAACCGCTGATCACGATCGCTGGGGCGAGCGCTGACGAGAACCGACTGCTTATCATTGCGTCAAGCGACCGTGATCCCGGCATGGTCTATCTGTACGACAAGACGGCGCGGCAGCTTCAACCGATTCTGGCTATGCGAGAGGCGTTGGTCGGACGCGAAATGGGGACTGTAACCCCCGTGTCCTACCCAGCCTCTGACGGCACTTATATTCCAGGCTATCTGACTCTGCCGCCGAGGTCGGATGGCAGAAATCTGCCAGCGATAGTTCTGCCTCATGGTGGGCCCGCGGCACGTGACGAATGGGGGTTTGACTGGCTTCCCAAAACTTCGTTTCTCGCGGCTATGCCGTGCTGCAACCCAATTTTCGCGGTTCAGCAGGCTATGGCGAGGCTTGGTTTGGAAAGAATGGGTACCAGGCGTGGCCAACGGCGATTGGAGACATTAATGACGCAGGTAGATGGCTAGTACAAGAAGGTGTTGCAGATCCATCTAGGCTGGCAATTATGGGTTGGTCGTATGGTGGCTATGCAGCCTTGCAATCACAGGTCGTTGATCCAGATCTCTACAAAGCGGTTGTTGCTATTGCACCAGTCACTGATCTTGGCTTCCTTCGCGAAGATGCTAGGGATTACGTTTCTGGCGAACTGCGCGAGGAACAGCTGGGCGAAGGTCCGCATATCGCTGCAGGGAGCCCGCTGCGTCATGCGGAGAAATTTAGTGCGCCTGTCGCGCTGTTCCATGGGGACTATGACCTGAATGTCGATGTCCGGCACTCTCGCGCAATGGAAGATCGGCTCGAGGATGCAGGAAAACAGGTAAGCTATACAGAGTACGAAGGCCTTGAGCACAGTTTGCGCGACAGCAAGGTTCGCACAGAGATGCTGACCAAGATTGATCGATTTTTGGCTGCTGCACTGGGGAGCTAGCGCTTGCGATCTTGCCCATAAACAAAAAGGGCGGCCCGCAAAGGCCGCCCTGTTTTTATATCGTGCTTATCTCTTGGATTAGCGCGAGTAGAACTCGACCACGAGGTTCGGTTCCATCGTTACCGGATAAGGCACTTCGTCCAGCTTCGGCACGCGGGTGAACTGAACCTTGTCATTGCCGTCAGGGGCAACATAGTCAGGAATGTCACGCTCTGGCAGGCTCTGGGCTTCGATAACCAGCGCCATTTCCTTCGCCTTGCTGCCGAGGCTGATCACATCGCCTACATCACAACGGCGCGATGCAATGTTACACTTCACACCGTTCACATAGATGTGGCCATGCGAAACGATCTGACGTGCGGCAAAGATGGTTGGTGCAAACTTCGCGCGATACACGATCATGTCGAGACGGCGCTCAAGCAAACCAATCAGGTTCTGACCGGTGTCACCCTTCATTTTGGTTGCATCTTTGTAAGTAGAGCGGAACTGCTTCTCGGTTACGTCGCCGTAATAGCCCTTAAGCTTCTGCTTGGCGCGCAATTGCAAGCCGAAATCGCTCATTTTACTCTTGCGGCGCTGACCGTGCTGGCCCGGGCCGTAAGAACGCTTGTTCACCGGGGAATTGGGACGACCCCAGATGTTTTCACCCATCCGGCGGTCAAGTTTATGCTTCGAGCTGGTACGCTTCGTCATGGATTATCCTTCAAATTGCATGAGCCGCCCCTGTGGCGACCATTTAACCCGGCCTCGCTGCGTTTGAGAAAGTTTCAAGCGCGGCTACCGCTTCACCGGGGTGCGGAGCCAATTTGCGAAGGCGCGCAGATAGCAGGATTGTGCACTGCGTCAAGACGTTTGGTGGATTCAAAACTTATGTGTAAGCTCTCACTTGCGGTCGCACGCCAAGAGGTATTTTGGGGGGATTGCCGCGTGTCCAAAGAATTTGATTTCGTAATCGTTGGTGCTGGTTCATCGGGGGCCGCCCTTGCTGCCAGGCTGAGCGAGAACCCGAACGTGAGAGTGGCATTGCTTGAAGCGGGTGGAAAGCCACCGGCGCGAGAGGAAATCCCCGCAGCCTGTGCGTCGCTGCAGCTTGATTCTGAATGCGACTGGATGTTTCAGGGGGAGGCCGGAAAGGCAGGTCGCGGACTGCGTAATAACAAGATACCGGTTCCGCGCGGCAAGATGCTGGGTGGGTCATCTGCCATGAACTATATGGTTTTTGTGCGCGGCCACCCGGGGGATTTCGACAATTGGGAGGCGAAGGGCGCGAAAGGCTGGAGTTTTTCTGATGTGGAATATGCATTCGAAAGGCTGGAAGAGGTATCGCCAACCAATGAAGCTGCAATCGATGGGGAGGGGCGCGGAAAGGCAGGCCCGATCGGAGTGGGCATCCGTTCGCCCGTGCTTCCTTGTTCGCGACAATTCGTGATCGCTGCGACACGTACCGGCATGCCAGAGGGGGACTACAATGGCAGCGGAAGGTTTCAGGAGGGCGGCGTGTCATCACTGGTGCAGACCAACACACGTGATGGAAAGCGTTCCAGCACCTATCACGGCTATCTGAAGAGCGCGGCAGAGAACCGGCCCAATCTAACCATCATCACTAATGTCCATGCAGAGCGGATCATCCTTGACAAATCCGATGGTGAGTTGATCGCGCGAGGTATTGAATACCGCGACGAGAATGGCGAGCTTCGGCAAGTGGCAGCGGCGCTCGAAACAATCCTGTCCGCAGGGGCCGTCGGTTCGCCGCATTTGCTGATGCTTTCCGGCATCGGCCCACGCCGCGAGCTCGAAGAGGCAGGCGTGGTATGCCGACTGGATAACGAGCATGTGGGCAAGCATTTGAAGGATCATTTTCTTGTCGGCATGATCTTTCCAGCGCCGGGTATCGGCCAATCTGTTGGCGAAATTGCAGTTGCGATCGGTCCCGACATGCTGCGTGGGCCAAATGGACCACTGCCAAAGGATCCTGCTGATGATGATACCATGAGCGATGATCTAAAGGACTTGAAAGCAGAAGCCGAACGTCAACACGATGAGTGGTTGAGAACCGGGAGTAGCTTGGCCTCCTCCAGCACCTATGACGGGGTATGCTTCTACTCAACCGGACTTGGTGATGATTTCACCCATGACGGACAAATCGGGTTTCTGACAGCCACAAACACTGTCGATTTCTTTCGCGAGCAAGCAAACAGCGACATCTCGCTTATGTTCGAAGACCCCGAAAGGGACCTTGCGCCGGAAGCGGAAAACATCATCATCCTGCCCAGCAATTGCGTGCCGCACAGCGAAGGCGAAATCGTTCTTCAATCAAGCGACCCGCATGTCGCCCCAAAGATCGATTTCAATTATTTCGCTGATCCACATGACCTGAAGGTAATGGTCGCGCTGATGCGCAAGTCGCTGGAGATTGCCAAAAACTGGCCCGTCGAGGGGCTGGGAGATTGGATGGTTTCGCCGGAACTCGCCCGCAAGCACGGTTACAAGCCAGGTGACGAGCCAAGCGATGCACTATTGGAAAACCATGCCCTGCATTTTGGCAATACGATCTACCATCTCAGCTGCACATGCCGGATAGGCGACGTTGTCGACGAAAGGCTTCGCGTTAAAGGCGTCAGGAACTTGCGGATCGCAGATGCCAGTATCATGCCGGAGATCCCAAGCGGGAACATCAATGCGCCTTGCATCATGATCGGTGAACGGGCTTCGGACCTTATCAAGGAAGATCATTCAATCGCCGAAAGCGCGGTGGCTGCCTAACTGGTCTCGACAAACGCGCACCAGAGGCTAAGAGCGCGGCCATGACTGATACGATTGTTATGCCTGCTGACTGCACTTCCATGATCGAGGTTCGGGCAGGCGTAGATGCAACTGACAGAGAGTTGATTGCGTTGCTCGAGCGCAGGTTTGGCTATATGCGCGCCGCCGCGCGGATAAAACCATCGCGTGACACCGTACGGGACGAGGAACGCAAGGCCGCGGTGATCAACGCTGCAGGCGATGCAGCCGAAGCAAGAGGATTGCCTCGTGATCGTATCGAGGCAATCTGGGATCTTCTGGTCGAGAACTCGATCGCCTATGAATTCGAAATCTGGGACGCGACGCGCGATTGATCGAAGTCGCGTTCCAGAAACGAATTGCGTTTAGTTGCCGCGGTTGAATTCGCGCCATTCCTTGCTGGTCATGCATACACGCTCTTTCGTGCGTGACCCCATGCCGGTGCTGATCCGGCGGCAAATCCGTTTGTCTTCGGCTTTTTCTTCCTGAGCTTGCTCAGCGGCGCGTTCTTCTTCTTGAACTTCGGGCTGAGCAGGTTCTGCTTGTGCGACCAGCGCGAGAGCTAGCATGGTAGAAAACATGAATAAAATCCTATGGATGGAGAGGGTTGGGGGGACGCGTACTTTAACTAAACGCCCAACTGAATGTCTACAGAAGAACGCACTGTTTCCTCGAGCGTTCCGCTTTATTTGCGATCACCACGATCAAGCGATGACAACACCCCGCGCAATGTGCGCACTTGCAAGTGATCCCAACCGGGTTTGGTCAGAACTGTCCGCAACGTTCGCCGGGTGGCTTCTGCCCGCGCCTCAGGCAGAAAATAGCCCTTTGGTTCCAGCATGCGCTCCAGATGTGCGATCAGGCCATCTAGTTCCTCTTGAGGGGCGGGGGGAAGCGTTTCATCTTCCGCAGTGGGTTGAACCAGATCGGCCTGCCTTGACCATTCATAGGCACACAAGATCACAGCTTGCGCGAGATTGAGTGAGCCGAATTCCGGGTTGATGGGAACTGTAAGGATCGTTCTGGCAAGAGCCACATCCTCTGTTTCCAGACCTGAACGTTCAGGCCCGAACAGGATCGCGCTCTTTCCAATCTCGGCGTGGATCGCGCTGCCTGCTTCGTCCGGCGCGATCACCGGCTTGGTAACACCGCGCTTGCGCACAGTCGTGGCATAGACGTGGGCACAATCCGCGACAGCTTCGGCTGTGGTCTCGTAGACTCTTGCGCGTTCAAGGACGATATCCGCGCCGGCAGCTGAGGGGCCGGCGTCGGGGTTGGGCCAGCCATCGCGCGGCGCAACAATACGCATTTCGGTCAGCCCGAAGTTGAGCATGGCGCGTGCTGCCTTGCCGATATTCTCACCCAGTTGCGGGCGCACCAGCACAAAGACAGGCTGGTTACCTTGTCCCATCTATCGCGGCTTCCTGCACAGTGCTGGCAAATTCTTCGAAGTCCTTGGCCTCTGAGAAGTCGCGATAAACACTGGCAAAGCGGATATAGGCGACGCTGTCGATCTGGCGTAGTCCGTCCATCACCATGCCACCGATGCGGGAGGAGGCAACTTCGGGATCACCCGCTGTTTCAACCTGTCGCTGGATGCCAGAGACAAGCTGATCGATACGTTCCTGTTCTACCCCACGTTTGCGGCAGGCGAGTGTAACCGATTGCTCCAGCTTGCTGCGATCGAATGCCTCGCGCCGGTCACCGCTTTTGACAACGATGACCTCGCGCAGCTGGACGCGCTCGAATGTCGTGAAACGCGCACCGCAGCTTGAGCATTGCCGACGCCGCCGGATCGAGGTGTTATCCTCGGTCGGGCGGCTGTCTTTGACCTGCGTGTCATCGTGGGCGCAAAAAGGGCAGCGCATGGTTTGACGAAGCTATCCCGCTATTTCTTGACGCGGCTGTAGATCGCGATGCCTACACCCGCAATCAAACCAACAGGCCACGTCACGACGGGCAAAAGCGCGCCAGCGACTGCGCCGACGGCTGCGCCCGTAAGAACCGGTTTGGTTCCAGGGTGCTTCGCACCCCCTTTGGCGATGCCTAGGACTTCGTCTTTCACATCTTCGAAGATGTTGCTTTCTTGAGGGTTCTTGTCAGTCATGGTTTAGCTCTCCGGGTAGACAGGAAAGGCTGCGCACAGCTCCGATACCCGGCCGCGCACGGCTTCCTCGACCTGAGCATCGCCTTCCGGACCGTTCTTGGCAAGTCCGTCAACCACTTCGGCGATCAGCTTGCCGACCTTGTGGAATTCAGCGGGGCCGAAACCGCGGGTAGTGCCCGCCGGCGTGCCAAGGCGAATACCACTTGTCACAAAGGGGCTGCGCGTATCGTAGGGAATGCCATTCTTGTTGCAGGTGAGCCACGCGCGGTCGAGGCCCTTTTCGGCATCCTTGCCGGTCACATCCTTGGCAGTCAGATCAACCAGCATGGAATGGTTATCCGTCCCGCCCGACACGATGCGCAGACCGTTTTCCTCGAGGCTGGCCGCCAGAGCGCGAGCGTTTTCAACGACGGCGCTGGCGTAAGCCTTGAAGTCGGGGCGCAATGCCTCGCGGAATGCAACGGCTTTCGCTGCGACAACATGCATCAAAGGGCCGCCCTGCATACCGGGAAAAACCGCCATATTGATCGGCTTTGTCAGCTCTTCATCGTTCCACAGGATGATCCCTGAACGTGGACCGCGCAGGCTCTTGTGAGTCGTGCTGGTGACCACGTGAGCATGCGGGAAGGGTGAGGGGTGCGCACCGCCAGCGACCAGGCCTGAAATGTGGCTCATATCAACCATCAGATATGCACCGACTTCATCGGCCACCTTGCGGAAAGCCTCCCAGTCCCAAACGCGCGAATAGGCCGTGCCACCTGCGATGATGAGTTTAGGCTTATGCTCTTTCGCGATGGCCATGACATCATCCATGTCGATACGCTCGTCTTCCCTGCGTACGCCATAGGCGACTGGATTGAACCACTTGCCGCTCATGTTCACGGGCGAACCGTGGGTCAGGTGGCCCCCCGAATTGAGGTCGAGGCCCATGAAGGTGTCACCCGGCTGCAGCAGCGCAAGGAACACGGCCTGATTCATCTGGCTGCCCGAATTGGGTTGAACATTGGCGAAGTTGCACCCGAAGAGCTCTTTCGCGCGTTCGATTGCGAGTGTTTCAACCACGTCGGCATAGTCGCAACCGCCATAGTAACGCTTGCCAGGATAGCCTTCTGCATATTTGTTGGTGAACACGCTGCCGGTTGCTTCGAGCACGGCCTTTGAAGCAATATTTTCAGACGCGATTAGCTCGATCTTATCTTGCTGGCGTTTCAGCTCCTTGCCAACCGCCTCTGCGATTTCAGGGTCGGCTTCGGCCAGGTTGTCATGCCAGAAACGGCGCATGATATCGGTATCGGTAGAGGGTGCTGTGCTCATTGGAGAGGCTCAATCGTGTCGGTGTCAAAGGGCGGGTTGGACAATTTGTCGACGCGGCGCTGGTGGCGCCCGCCGGCAAATTCGGTGTCTAGAAATGTTGCAACGCAGGCCTTGGCCATTTCGATCCCGATCAGCCGCGCGCCCATGGCAATGCAGTTTGCGTCATTATGTTCGCGGCACAAGGCCGCCGACAAGGGCTCTGAAACCAGGGCGCAGCGCACAGCAGGATTGCGATTGACGCTTATCGATATCCCGATTCCACTGCCGCATAAGGCAATTCCGCGCTCTGCTGTGCCATCAGCCACAACTTCGGCCAGCTTGTAGCCATAGTCAGGGTAATCGACGCTTTCGGTCGAATGGGGCCCAAGGTCTGCAACCTCATGGCCGGCTTCCATCAGCCACTCTGCAAGCTCTGATTTGAGCTCGGTGGCGGCGTGGTCAGATGCAATCGCGATAAGCATGTTCACCACATAGGGAAGGGTGATGATTCTCTCTACCCCGAATACCGGCTTTTCTACCGCGATCTGTGATCAGCTTACCTGCTTGCGTGCCCACGCCCAAAGTTTCTTGGCTTCAGCAGCAGCTTTTCCGGTCGCATCGATTTCTGAAGCGACTTCGCCCTTGGCAGAGGATCGGTGGAAGTCCGCGCGCTCACCAAAGGTCACGGGGCAGGTCTTGAGACCAAACTGTTTTGCGGTCTCTTTGGCTTCTGCGATCTGGCGGGTTGCGCCTGCAGGAACAGCGTTAAGCACGACATAGGCGGGCTTGCCTGCGAACTCGATCATTTCAGCCACAGCTTCGAGCGCATGCAAATCAAACGCACGTGGGCGCGAAGGGATCAGCACCAGATCAGCGGCTTTGATCGCTTCACGCATTGCAGCTTCGGCGTGTGGCGGCGTGTCGATTACCACTACTTCTACATCGTCCTGCTTATGCGCACGCTCGATGGTCTTCGCGAGCCGGGCAGGGGGGCTGGTGACAACAAGCGGATAGAAATCCCCGCGCCAGTCGCCCCACGCCGCCGCTGTGGCTTGCGGGTCGGTATCGATCACGCAGGCTGGCTGCTTCGCCTGCGTAGCGCTCGCTGCCAAATGCAGTGCGATGGTGGTCTTACCCGACCCGCCCTTTTGGCTAATGATGGCAATGGTTGGCATGGTTCGAACCCCAAAATGCTGCACTGCACAATGGGTATCGCAATTCAAGCTAGAACGCGAGGGCGGAATGCGCCTTTATGGGGAAAACCGACCTTACTGATCCAGGAACGATCGCATTTTGCGGCTGCGGCTCGGGTGCTTCAATTTGCGCAGCGCCTTCGCTTCGATCTGACGGATACGTTCGCGAGTCACAGAGAACTGCTGGCCGACTTCTTCCAGTGTGTGATCAGTGTTCATGCCGATACCGAAGCGCATGCGCAGCACGCGTTCCTCACGCGGGGTAAGCGATGCTAGCACGCGGGTGACCGTTTCCTTGAGGTTTGCCTGAATCGCGGCATCCACAGGGATAATCGCGTTTTTGTCTTCGATGAAATCGCCCAGATGTGAATCTTCTTCGTCACCGATTGGTGTCTCAAGAGAAATCGGTTCCTTGGCGATCTTCATCACCTTGCGAACCTTTTCGAGCGGCATGGAGAGGCGCGCGGCCATTTCCTCAGGAGTGGGCTCTCGGCCTTCCTCGTGCAGGAATTGGCGCGAGGTGCGTACAAGCTTGTTGATCGTTTCGATCATATGGACCGGGATACGGATCGTGCGCGCCTGATCGGCAATCGAGCGCGTGATCGCCTGCCGGATCCACCAAGTCGCGTAGGTGCTGAACTTGTAACCGCGGCGGTACTCGAACTTGTCGACCGCCTTCATCAAGCCAATGTTGCCTTCCTGAATCAGGTCAAGGAATTGAAGGCCACGGTTAGTGTATTTTTTGGCGATCGAGATCACCAGGCGAAGGTTGGCCTCGACCATTTCCTTCTTGGCGATACGCGCTTCACGCTCGCCCTTCTGTACCATGTTCACGATTCGGCGGAGTTCAGTCAGCGACATGCCGGTCTGGCTGGCAATGTCCGAGATTTCAGCGCGAATGCGATCAATTGCGTCGGCTTCCTTTTCAGCGAAGGCCGCCCATTTCTTGTCTTTCTTTGCGTTGGCTTCGAGCCAGCCGTCGTCCAGCTCATTGCCGACATAGGCTTTCAGGAAGTCGAGGCGTTTGACTTTATGACGTTCGGCCAGTCGCAGCATCTGGCCACCAAGCGCCGTCAGGCGGCGGTTGAAGGCATACAGATTATCCACCAGGAATTCGATCTTGGTGGCGTGGAACTGCATGCTTTCCACTTCACCGGTCAGCTCTTCACCAAGCTTCTCGTAGCGGTTTTCCTTGGCCTTCGGGAATTCATTGCCAGCAGCGAGTGTTTCGACACGTTCGGCCTGGAGTTTTTCGAACTTCTTGAAGGTCTGCGTGATGCGCGCGAAGCGTTCGATTGCGTCAGGTTTTAGCGCTTCTTCCATCTGCGCGAGCGACATGGTGTTGTCCTCGTCGTCATCATCGTCGCGCTTCTTGCCTTCGCCTTCTTCGCCTTCTTCGCCGTCATCTTCGTCTTCGACATCGTCATCATCGTCGCGAATGGTCGGGCCAGCGGTCTCTTCCGAGATCTCGTCATCGTCGTCATTTTCGGCGCCGTCTTGCAGCTTTTCTGCCGGCGGTTCCTTGGATAGCATCGCGTCGAGATCCAGGATCTCGCGCAGCTGCATTTCTTCATTGTTGAGTGCTTCGGACCACTGAATGATCGCGTGGAACGTGATCGGGCTTTGGCAAAGGCCCATGATCATCATGTCACGGCCAGCCTCGATGCGCTTGGCAATCGCGATTTCGCCTTCGCGGCTGAGCAATTCGACTGCGCCCATTTCGCGCAGATACATGCGCACCGGATCGTCGGTTCGATCACCGGTTGTGGTCTTTTTGGCAGCCGCCGCTGTAGGCTTCTTGGCGTCTTTCTTGCCTTCATCGACCTGCAT
>FYBJ01000010.1_pt1 | contig 125492 bp, 132 predicted proteins | sample 1134611 | NCBI WGS metagenome assembly FYBJ01 (sample SAMEA104116008, study PRJEB20421) | marine metagenome | isolation source: marine
CCAGGTTGCGGACATCGGCCTTGTCGCTGACCTGTTCAAGGCTGTGCCGGAACTGACTGAAAAGCTTTAGAACTACAGAAAACCTTAGGGTTGAATGGAACCTCCGGCGGGCTATGAAGCACGTCGGAGGTTTTCTTTATGCGCGCTTTGCGACTGGTTTTTGTGGCTTCGCTTGCCGGACTGGCAACTCCAGCATGGGCCGATGACAAGAATGCTCATGTGGTGCTTGAGCCAAGCACATATTGGAGTGTTGATTTCGGCGAGGAAAAGTGCCGCTTGGCCCGAGCATTTGGCGAAGGTGAAGACACACACCTACTTTTCATTGAACAGGGTGGGCCCGGTTCGGGATTCGGGTTTGTAGTCATTGGAGATGCGTTCGAGAGGTTTAGACGACCCGATCGGATTTCGGTGCAGTTCGGTGAATTTGATCCGATCAAAGAGATCATCCCGCTGTTAGGGAGCACGGAAGACTTCGGCTCTTCCTTGATCTACTCAAAGATGAAATTTTACGATCCTCCGGAGGTCGAGGGCGACGCTGGAGAAGTCAAAGATCCAGAAGCACTACCCCGTCTGGACCTCGAGGCTGCCAATGCAATAAACTTTATCACCTTGCGATACGGCGAACGCGCTGTTGTGTTCGAAACTGGTAACCTTGGCGAAGCGATAACCGTCCTCAACGAGTGTTCACTCAACTTCGTCGACGAATGGGGCCTTGATCGTGCCGCTCATGAAAGCATGACCAGGAGCCCAATCTGGATGAACGAAGAATCTATGGCGAAGAAGATTGCTGCGAACTACCCATCAAAGGCGTTGCGGCGTGGAGAGAGCGCGGTCATCCGCATGCGCGTTATAGTGGAGACCGATGGATCGGTTTCAGAATGCGTGCTGCAAAAGGCAACTATTGCAAAATCGCTCGATTCTCCGGCGTGCCGCGAAATGCAGCAAGCCAAGTTCGAGCCCGCGCTCGACAAACAGGGGAGACCAATGCGCTCTTTCTATATGACTAACATCATCTACAAATTGGGCTAGCAAGAAACGCGAAGAATTTTCATACTGTTGTTCGCAGCTTGGTTGGCGACATTGGCAGCACCGTTGATCGGGCAGGACGATCAAGAAAGCGAATTTTGAGCCCGCACTTGACGAGAACAGAGAGCCAATAAGCTCATATTACAATAGTTCCATCGAGTTTGTTATCAGATGAAACCAACAATAAAGTGTAGCGTCATCCCGACGAGGCCACCTACTATGGTGCCGTTGATGCGGATGAATTGAAGGTCTCGGCCAACCGCGCTCTCGATCCGGCCCGTAATCGTAACCGCATCCCAGCGCTTCACCGTTTCTGACACAAGCTGAACAATCTGTCCGCCATAGCGCGTGGAGACACCCACCATGGTGCGCCGCGCGAGGCGGTTAACCTGCAACTGCAAACGCTGGTCCTGCTGCAGCGCGCTGCCCATCTCACCCAGCAGCTTGCGCATCTCCTCGCCCAGCGCATTTTCGGGATCGCGCGCCCGGCGGATCAGCGATTGCCGGATACGCTCCCACACACCCATCCACCATTCGGCCACGGCAGGATTCTCGATCAGGTCACGCTTCATCGCTTCGACCCGCTCGCGCGTCTTGGGATCATGCTGAAGATCGCTGGCAAGTTTCTCGAGGCCTTCCTCAATCTTGCTACGGATCGGATGTTCGGGATCGACCAGTACTTCCGCCAGCAGCTTATAGAGACCATCGAGCACGGAGGTGGAAATCCGCTCATCCAGCCCGGTCCAGCGCATCACCGCATTGGCGCGCGATTCGATGATGTCACGGATCGTGTCTTCATTGTCTTCCAGCGTCAGGCCCGCCCAGCGGATAAATCCATCCATCAGCGGCATGTGCCGCCTATCGGCAATCGCACCTTCGAGCATGCGGCCAAGCAGCGGGGAGACATCGATCTTGGCAAACTGATTTCCCAGCCCTGCGCGCACCTGGTTGCCCAATCGGTCAGGATCGAGCGATTCAAGCACTTCGGCGAGCAGTTCGGACACACCACCGGTCAGGCGGGATGGGCCGTCCCCATCCTGTACGGGCAGAGGCGGCGCGGTCAGGAACTCGCCAGCCGCCTTGGCCACATTCATGCCCGCCATGCGCCGCGCAACAACAGCGGGCGTGAGGAAGTTCTCGCGCAGGAATTGCGCCATGGTGTCCGCGATCCGGTCTTTATTTTCCGGAATGATCGCAGTGTGCGGAATGGGAATGCCCAGCGGATGACGGAACAGTGCGGTCACCGCGAACCAGTCTGCCAGTCCGCCGACCATGGCCGCTTCCGCAAAGGCATTGACATAGCCCCAGGCCCAGTGATCGCCCAGCAGACCATGCGTGGTGAAGAACAGCACCGCCATAACGCCGAGCAGGCCCGTGGCCGTCCAGCGCATGCGCCGGGCGCGGTCCGCGGTCAGCGGTTCGCCGCCGAACTTGTATGTGTGAGGTGGAGCGCTGGTCGCCATGATCAGCCGCCTAGCACAACTATTCGCAAATTACTCTGCAGGTTGCACCCCTGGAACAGCGTCGCCGCCGGTACCCTCGCCATGCTCGTCCGGACGATAGGTCAGGAACCGTTGGCGCATCCACGGGCCGATCCGTTTTTCCAAACTATCCGCCAGACTGAAACCCGCAGGCACAATCAGCAGGGTTAGCAGCGTCGACAGGATCAGGCCGCCGATCACCACAGTGCCCATCGGTGCGCGCCAAGCGCCGTCACCTGTAAGCGAGATGGCAGTCGGCACCATACCAGCGGTCATGGCGACGGTCGTCATCACAATCGGCTGCGCACGCTTGTGCCCGGCCTCCATGATGGCATCTAGCTTACGCGTGCCCTTGGCCATTTCCTCAATCGCAAAGTCGATCAACAAGATGGAGTTTTTGGAGACGATGCCGAGCAACAGCAAGGTGCCGATCAACACCGGCATGGAGAGCGGTTGTCCCACCAGCCATACCAGGAAGATGCCGCCCAACGGCGCCAGCGCCAGCGAGGTCATGTTGACGAGCGGGCTCATCAAACGTTTGTAGAGCAGCACCAGTACGGCGAAGACCAGCAGAATGCCCGCAACCAGCGCGGTCATGAAGTTGGAAAGCAACTCCTGCTGCAGTTCATCTTCACCCACAGCATCACGGATCACCCCTTGCGGCAGATCCTGAAGAGTCGGCAGCGCATTGACTTGCTCCATCGCATCGCCCCGTAGGACGCCGCTCGCCAAATCGGCGCCAACGAATACGCGGCGGTTCTGGTTGTAGCGCTGAATGCGGGTCGGGCCTGCGCCGAAGGTGATGTCGGCCACTGTCCCAAGCGGCACAGACGTACCCGCATTGGTGGGCACCGGCATGTTCTGCAGCGTGGTCAGATCACGGCGATCCCCCTCGGGCAAACGCACGCGAATCGGAATCTGGCGATCAGATAGCGAGAATTTGGCAGAGTTTTGCTCGATCTCTCCCATCGTCGCGATCCGGATCGTCTGGCTCAACGCAACTGTCGAAATGCCGAGCTCGGATAACAATTCGGTTCGTGGTCGAATGATGATTTCAGGGCGCGGAATGTCTGCGCTGATCCGCGGTGCAACGATTGTGCCGAGGCCTTTCATTTCCTCGACCAGATTTGCCGCAGTACGGTTGAGCAAGACTGGGTCAGAACCGGCCAGCATGATGGTCAGGTCACGTCCGCTTCCGCCGCCGCCCGGGCCATCCTGGTTCTGGAACCGCACACGCGCATCGGGAATTTGCGAAAGGATGGGAGCCAACTGGCGCTGGAATTCGATCGAAGTGCGCTCGCGGTCATCCTTCAAAGTGATGTAGATGGTCGCTTGGCCTTCTTGCACACGCTCCAAAGCGCGCAGCACTTCCTGTTGTTCGTAAAGCAGATCGGCAACCTGCTCTGTCACGCGTTCAGTGGTTGCCAGCGTTGTACCGGGCACCATTTCGATCTCGATCTGCGCGTTCTCGTCATCAATCTCCGGATTGAACTGGAACGGGGTCTGGCCGAACAACAAGACCGTCAGCAGGAAAGAGAAATAACCAAGGCCGAGCATCCATACGCGGTGATCAAAGAAACGTGCGTAGAGATATTGCCAGCTTTGCGACATGCGGGTGCCGAACATGCGGGTGACAAGTCCCAACACTGCGAACACGAGTAGCAGGGCTGCAAAACCAAATGCTGTCGCAAGAACGAGCTGAAAGATCAGGATCGGCCGCTCAATCCAGCCATAGAAGAATGAATTCTCTCCCGGAGTGAGCCCGCCAGCGATCGTCGATGCCACTTGCAGCCCGTCCATGGCCCCAAATGACATGAATACAGCGGCACCGGATGCGGCCAGCAAGACCGGAATAAGCAGAAGGAAGGCAATCACGTAGACCCAGCGCCGCTTTGGCCCTGGCAAGCCCTCGCGCCGTGCATGCAGCTTCCCGCGATCAAGGGTCCAGCGCAAGACCTGCATATAGCGGTCCATCCATTTGCCTTCGCCATGCGCGGCATGGCCCCTTGCTTCCAGGAAATAGGCCGCCAGCATCGGCGTGATCATACGCGCAACGGCCAGGCTCATCAGCACCGCGATCACAACCGTCAGGCCGAAATTCTTGAAAAACTGGCCAGTCACGCCCGGCATAAGGCCAACCGGCAGGAACACCGCCACGATGCAGAAACTGGTGGCCACAACCGGCAGGCCGATTTCATCCGCCGCATCAATCGAAGCCTGATAAGCGGACTTACCCATCCGCATATGCCGCACGATATTCTCGATCTCCACAATCGCATCATCAACCAGCACACCGGCGACCAGCCCGAGCGCCAATAGCGAGAGGAAATTGAGGTTGAACCCGATCAGATCCATGAACCAGAAGGTCGGGATCGCGGACAATGGAATAGCCACCGCCGAGATCATCGTAGCGCGCCAGTCGCGCAGGAAGAAGAACACCACGATCACAGCCAGGATCGCGCCCTCGACCATCGCTGCAATCGAGCTATCGTATTGGCTTTCAGTGTATTTGACGGTGTTGAATAGCGGAATGAACTTCACATCGGGATTTTCCGCCTGAATCTCCTCGATGATGATTTTTGCTTCATCATAGACCGTTACGTCCGATGCGCCCTTTGCGCGAGACATGAAGAAGTTCACCACTTCCTTGCCGCGAACCTTGCTGACCGAAGTCCGCTCGCTGTACCCGTCGCGCACACGCGCGACATGTGACAGCTTGACAGAACTGCCATTGCCGAGCCGGATTTGTCGCTGTGACAAATCAAACACGGTTGCGTCATTGCCGAGCACACGAACTGACTGGCGTGTGCCGCCAACTTCAGCCATGCCGCCAGCTGCATCGATATTGTCCGCGCGCAAAACCTGATTGATCTGGCTGGCTGTTACGCCCAGCGACTGCATCTTCTGCAGGTCCAGGGTAACCTCGATCTCGCGATTCACACCGCCAAACCGGCCCGCCTCTGCCATGCCGGGAATGGCCAGCAAACGTTTGGCAACTGTATCGTCGATAAACCAGCTGAGCTGTTCGATCGTCATGTCGTTGGCTTCAACGGCGTAGATACCCAGGAAACCGCCTGCGATATCCACCCGGCTTACCCGCGGTTCGAGAATCCCGTCCGGTAAACTGCCCCGCACTGTATCGACTGCGTTTTTCACATCTGCCACAGCGACATTTGGGTCTACGCCGATTTCGAATTCGACAAAGGTGCTCGAGTTTCCTTCGCTGGCCGTCGAGCTGATGTTGCGCACGCCGTTGAGCGAACGAACCGCTGATTCAACCTGCTGGGTAATCTGGTTTTCGATCTCGGTCGGCGCAGCGCCAGGCTGCGAGATGTTTACACGGACGCCGGGGAATTCGACGTCAGGATTGTTCACAACATCCATGCGGTAGAAGCTAAGCATGCCTGCCAGTAGCACTGATACAAACAGGACGAGCGGAATCGTGGGGTTACGGATCGACCATGCCGAGATGTTGCGAAAATTCACGAGGTCTCTCCGTTCTACTCTTCTTGCTGCTGCGGAGCGACCGTTTCGCCGTCCGAAAGGAAGCCGCCGGCACGCAGCACAACCCTTTCTGTTCCATCCAGACCAGAGACGACTGCAATGCCGCTGTCTGTTATCAGACCGGTTTCGACACTGCGGCGACGCGCCTTGTTCTCTTCGTCGATCACATAGACAAAGCTGCCTTCCTGATCAGAGAGAATTGCGGATTCCGGCAGCATCGGGGCATTCACAGTGCCGCTGCTGATTTCTGCTGTCGCGAAGCCACCCGGGCGCAATTCTGGCGAATAAGGCAGCGCGATACGAACTGTGCCCTGTCGAGTGCGCTCGTCAATGAATGGCTCAATCTGCCAGATCTGGCCTTCGAAAACATCGTCCGAACCGACCGGGCGAACCTTAGCCGGACGCCCGACCGACAAGCGCACTAACTCGCTATCGCCAACCAGTGCGTTGAGTTCCAGCTCGCCGCCCTTGGCGATGCGGAACAACGTGCCCGAACCGGCGCTGACTGTCTGGCCAGGCTCGACATTACGTTCAAGCAAGAGGCCCGCGGCTGGCGCGACGATGTTCAGCCGTGCATTTCGGGCAAGCAATTCATTGTACTGCGCGCGCGCAACCGCAACCCGGGCCCGGGCTGCATCACGTGTCGCGGTCAGTTGATCGACTTGTGCTTTTGAAACAAACCCGCGCTCAACCAGCTGGAGCGAGCGGTCGAGATTTGCCTGCGCCAAATCAGCATCGGCTGTGGCAACTTCGACTTGTGCCGCTGCGCTGCGCGCTTGTTGCGACTGAACCGAACGGTCAATCGAAGCGAGCACCTGACCGGCCTTCACCCACTGACCCTGTTCGACAGGAACAGAGACAACACGACCGCCTTCGCCAACCACGCCAACCGGCATTTCCCGGCGTGCAGCCAGGGTTCCCGTCGCCACAAGCGAGCCGGTCATTTCTGTGCGACCCGGCGCAATTACAGTCACACTGGGCGCCTGCGAGTTGTCATCGCCCGCCCCTGCGCCAACCGCATCTCCGTTTGTCAGGAAAAAATACAGCGCGGCCAAGATCGCAATGATCAATACGGTGGCCGCAATGATCCACTTCAAACGCGAGGGACGCTCGGTTTGACCGGAGAGATCATAGTCTGACTGCATAGAATCGACCGTCTCAGACTTGAATTTGGATTCGTAATTCATGGCGCTTCCTTTGCGCGAAGTGTGTTAGACGCATAACTCACCCTGCGCAACATCCAATAAATATGTCTATCTTGCGTCGCAATGCGCCGCTCGACCAGCGACATAGTGTTACGACGAGGGGCTTCTGGCTTCGTTCCCGCGCAAACGAGAAAAGCGAGTCTGTATGAACAGCCCCGCTCTTCAAAATCAACAATTTAGTGCGAGTATGCGGCTTAGCGCACGCGTCCACGCTGAATCAGGTTCACGATGCCCAGCAGCACGACGGCGCCTACCACGGCCACAACAAGGCCAGTCATCGAGAATTCCTGCACGCTCCCGGAGATGCCGAGCAATGGACCAGCAATCATATTGCCGATAATCGAACCAACGCAGCCGACCACAATGTTCCAGACAATACCCATCGAAGCGTCGCGGTTCATGACCAGGCTTGCCAGCCAGCTACACCGCCCACGATCAGTGCAATAATCCAACCCATAGTGAATTCCTCCTCTTACCAAGCGTACCTTATGGACCGGAGAGGCTCCTCTAAGCAAGGCGAGCTATGTGAATTCACTGATCAGCGACAGAATCACAAACGGCGCGAGAAGGCTGTCCCTCTCACGCCGTGTGCGTATTTCCAGTGATTTGCGTGGTCAGTATTTGAGCTGACGCTCGTACAGATCGCGGTAGTGCTGGATGCGAGTCACCCGGAGGCCCTGCATGCCAGAGCGGTCCACGGCACGCTGCCATGAAGCAAACTCTTCCAGGGTCAGACCATAGCGATCGAGAACTTCATCGATCGTCAGCAGGCCACCGTTGACAGCCGCGACCACTTCCGCCTTGCGGCGAACGACCCATCGCTTGGTCTCAGGCGACGGCAGATCATCAATGGTCAGCGGCTCCCCGAGGGGGCCAATCACCTGAGCCGGCCGAATGTCTTGGTTCTCAATCATTTATCTCTCTTGCTTCGCTTGTTCTCGCATCACAACCGTCAACGATGTCTTTGCCATGACAAGCTTTTCCCGCCTCTAAAGCATTAGGGTTAACGTCCCGTTTGCCTTGCTTGCCGAAAGCAAAATAGCCGGCGGCGGCATCTGCAAAGCTGGAAGTCATCAAGCTTGCTTCGCCAGACAGTTCATGGCGCAGATCACGCGCGGCATTGATCCGCGCAGTCAGCTCGTGCCAGCCGAATGCGCGCAGGGCTGTGCTCTGCGATGCGCCTTTGGTGGCAATGGTTGTGATTCGAGAATCAAACATCATGTTGAACGCTATAAACATGAGCTCGTCAAAATCAGGTAAACCCGCAGTTTACCCTGTGTTAGGAATATGGGAGCGGTTTACAGCAGGCGTACTAGCTCTGGAACTGGCGCGAAACCCCGTGTAAGGGGCGCCTCGATCATGAGCATCGCTATGACCCTGGAAGCCGGGCTGACGCCAGAGGCCTTGTTCGATTTGTCCAAACCGGCAAGCGAAAGCCGCATCGTTGTGGCGATGTCAGGCGGAGTCGATTCGTCAGTTGTCGCAGCCTTGGCAGCCGCCAGCGGCGCGGAAGTGATCGGCATCACATTGCAGCTCTATGACTATGGCACAGCAACCGGGCGCAAAGGGGCATGCTGCGCAGGCGATGATATTTCCGATGCACGCAATGTCGCCGACCGTTTGGGCATAGCGCACTATGTTTTCGATCATGAAAGCGCTTTCCGCGAGGACGTGGTCGAGCAGTTCGCCGATGAGTATATGGCGGGGCGCACACCAGTGCCCTGCATCCGGTGCAACATGGGTCCGAAGTTCACAGATCTGTTCAAGATGGCGCGCGAGCTTGGCGCGGATTGTCTGGCAACCGGGCACTATGTTCGCCGCTTCATGGGCGCTGCAGGACCAGAATTGCACCGCGCGCTAGATCCGGCACGCGATCAGTCGTATTTCCTATATGCAACGACCGAAGACCAGCTCGAATACCTGCGTTTCCCCTTGGGCGGCTTGCCTAAATCTCAGGTTCGCAAATTGGCTGAGCAGGCCGGGCTGCGCAATGCGAACAAGCCAGACAGCCAGGACATCTGCTTTGTCCCTGACGGTGACTACGCCAAGATCGTCAAGAAAATGCGCCCAGAAGGCGGTATTCCCGGGCCGATCGTCCATGCGCAGACCGGTGAGACGCTGGGTATGCATAAGGGGATCATCCACTACACCGTTGGCCAGCGTCGCGGGCTGGAAATCGGCGGACAGCCAGAACCGCTTTATGTTGTCGGACTGGATGCGCCTAACCGCGCGGTCATGGTCGGCCCCAAGCTGATGCTGGCGGTGTCAGATGCCAAAGTGATCGAAACCAATCGCATCGGTCCAATTCCCGATGCTCCGCTGACGGCTAAAGTGCGTAGTCTGGCCAAACCTGTGCCGATTACTCTGGACGGGCCACCGGGAGACGGCGCCACCACGACGATCCGCTTTGCCAATCCCGAATTTGGTGTTGCGCCTGGTCAAGCTGCGGTGATCTACGCCGGAGAGCGCGTGGTCGGCGGCGGCTGGATCGAAAGCACAACTAGCGCGGCGTAGGCGCGCTTAGCTTTCCCATTTCTCCAGCACACAGCCATATCCTTCGCGGAACGAGGCTGTGTCATGGGAAATCAGCGGGAAACGCGCGGTAACCGATTGCGCAGCGACATCTTCGGTCAGCGTAACAAGCTCCATGCCGGCCAGCTTGTCTTTCTCGCAATCTTCCAGATCGCGCCCGGCCACAAATCTGCACGAGCATGCCACACGCGCGGAATAGGCGGTCGCTGTTTGCGCATAACCCTGCGCCGGTTCGCGGAAATACCATCCGGCGGCTGCTAATACAGCCACAAGCAGGAGCAATACGATCCAACCACGGCCAGATGATCGTGAGGCAGTTCGTGCGGAAGATTTTGCCATTGCCAATCCCATTGCGGTGCGCGAATTAGGCGCGATGAATATCAAGCGGTCGCTTTTCCCTATCGCCACTCTCGCTTTGCTGCCAGCCCTCACTTCGTGCGCGGATGTGCCGCAAGAACCCGCCCCGCTCGACGAAGCCGCGCTTGCAGCGGTTACGCAAAACGCTGGCGCGCCCACTCAAGAGCTTGCGCGCGAAGTCGACGATCTGTTCTCTCGAGATGGGCTTGGCGAAACCCGCGCTCTGATCGTCATGCAAAACGGTGAGATCGCGGCTGAGCGATATGGCGAGGGGTACGGCCCAGACACTCGCATGATCAGCTGGTCGATGGCCAAGACTGTCTCTGCAATCATGATCGGCATGCTGGTGGCTGACGGCCGCCTGAGCTTGGATGAAAGCGCGCCGGTGGCGATGTGGCAGCGGCCCGGCGATCCGCGCGGAGAGATCACATTGCGTCAGCTGCTGCAAATGCGCAGCGGCTTGCGCCACACCGAAGCGGGCGATCCCCCGTACGAGTCGAGCGAGGTGCGGATGTTGTTTCTGGATGGCCGGGACGACATGTCGCGTTGGGCCAAGGAGCAACCGCTTGAAGAAGAGCCCGGAGCAAAGTTTGAATATTCGTCCAACACCAGCGTTATCCTGGCCGATATCGCTGCCCGTGTACTCACGACCAGTGAAGATCCCGATGCGCGGCGGCAGGCTGTTGCGGATTTCCTGCAAGCCCGGCTGTTTGGCCCGCTCGGCATGGATAGCATGGTGCCGGAATTTGACGCCTCAGGCACATTGATTGGTGGATCGCTGATCCATGGCAATGCGCGTGATTGGGCGAAGCTGGGCGAATTCCTGCGGCGCAAGGGCTCGTCACACGGCGGAGAGCAATTGGTGCCAAGCCGCTGGGTCCATGCCATGATCACATCAAGCCCGCGCAGCCCGCATTATGGCTTTCAGACCTGGCTCAATCATCCTCTCGATGATCCAGAGGCGGAGCACCCGCTATTCCCAGAACGTGCTCCGCACTCGATGTTCTCGCTGATTGGCCACATGGGCCAATATGTGATTGTCTCGCCCGAGCAGCGCCTGACAGTCGTGAGATTGGGCCACTCCAATCGCGAAGAACGCATCGCCATGCTACAGGAAGTGGCTGACGTGATGGAGCTCTACCCCGTCAGATAGCGTCAGGCACCTCTATACATCGGCCGCTCAACACCACATGGTCGGCATCCATCCGGCAAACAAACACACCTCCACGCGCGCTCGCCTGAAAGGCGTGCAGTTGCGACTTGCCAAGTCTTTCAGTCCAATATGGGGTCAGCACTGCATGGGCAGACCCGGTTGCCGCATCCTCGCGCCCGGCATTTGAAAAAACGCGACTGGTAATGTCGGATTGCCTGCCCGGAAGAGATCCCGCGGCGCTGGCCGTAATCTGCACTTTGCCGCGTGTTTCCAGGCCGGTCATGTCCGGCTTCAACCCCGCAACCTGTTCAGGCCGGTCATAAATCGCCAGTGCATAGCCTGCGGGATTCCAGCGCAGCTCGCGCGGTTCCACGCCCAACGCCGCAACCAGTTGGGGCCATTCGTGCGGCATTGTCGGCAGGGCAGGCAAAGACAGCTCATAAGATGCGTCAGGCCCATTGCTCGTAATGCCCAGCACTTTGCCGGTTGCCGTATGCAGCTTCACGCTGTGGGTCTGCGTTTGCGAAAGCGCCGCATGCCCTGCGGCCAATGCGCCATGGCCGCACAGAACGATCTCCTGTTCCGGACTGAACCAGCGCACATCAAATGCTTCCTGCGAATCCCGCGGGCGCAGAAAAGCGGTTGCCGGTGCGCCGATCTCAGTCGCCTGGGCCTGTAGCACCGCGTCGTCGGGATAACTGTCCAGCTCTATGACAGCGGCGAGATTCCCGCGCGCATCCTCGCCTGCGAAGGCATCGATGAAAACAATCGTTTGGTGCATGGTCAGTTGCGGTCCGGCAATAGCTCTTCTGCGGCGGGCCCCTGTTCGTTGACCAGCCCGTTCGGATCGGGGTGGATCAACACTTCAACACCGGGAAATTCCTTTTCGATCCGCGCTTCGACCTCATCCATCATGTCATGCACTTCAACGATCGAGAGATGCGGATCCACGGCCATGTGGAACTGGACAAAGTCGTGTGCTCCACTCGTCCGTGTGCGCAAATCATGCACGCCGCGGATGTCAGGATGCCGCGCAAGCACCGCGAGAAACTCTTCGCGCCGTTCTTCAGGCCATTCATGGTCCATCAAATGGTCAATTGCTTCGCCACCTGCGCGAAAAGCCCCCCAGGCAAGCCATGCAGCTATAGCCAGCCCGAATAACGGATCCGCCAGACTTAGGCCGAGGTATTGGTCAAGCACCAGCGCCACGATAACCGCCATGTTGAGGAACAGATCACTCTGATAATGCAGATGGTCAGTCCGGATCGCGATCGATTCTGTCTTGCGGATTACATGCCGCTGCCAAGCCAGCAGGGCAAAGGTCGCAAGGATTGCGATAACAGATACCGCAATCCCTTCCTCCGCCGCAACGGTCTCTCCGCCCTCGATCAAGCGTGTGATCGCACGCAAGGCAATCCCGCCAGCAGACAGAGTGATCAGCATCACTTGGAAGACAGCAGCCAGCGCCTCTGCCTTGCCATGCCCAAAACGGTGGTTCCGGTCAGCGGGCTGGGAAGCAATCCACACACCGACAAGCGTTGCAATACTGGCAACAAGATCCAGCGCCGTATCAGCCAGGCTGCCGAGCATTGCAGTGGAATCGGTTTTCCATACCGCCCAAAGCTTCAACCCGACCAGAAATAGAGCTGTCCCGATCGAAGCGAAAGCCGCACTGCGGGTAAGCGAGGAACGGCTCATGGATACAGCAACGTGTTGGTCCAGCCGCCATCGGTCGTACGGTCAAATTGGCGGCGATCATGCAAGCGATTCGCCCGATCGCGCCAGAATTCGATCCGGTGCGGCGCGAGCGTAAAGCCGGTCCAATGCGGTGGGCGCGGAACTTCGCCGGCCTCTTTGCATGCCTCTTCGAGCTGTTCGATCCGGCGGATATATGTGGCCCGGCTTTCAAGCGGACGCGACTGATCACTGGCGGCAGAGCCAACCTGGCTCACGAAAGGGCGCGAGTGGAAATAGGCGTCCGCCATTTCGGGCGAGACCTCGGTCAACGGGCCTTCGATGCGAATCTGGCGACGCAGGCTTTTCCAGTGAAACAACAGAGAAGCCTGCATGTTGGCGCGGATTTCGCCGCCCTTGCGGCTGTGTGCATTGGTGTAGAAGGTAAAACCATCCGGGCCGTGTCCCTTCAACAGCACCATCCGCACCGAAGGCGCACCGTCAGGCGTGGCGGTAGCCAGCGCCATCGCGTTGGGATCGTTTGGCTCAGCCGCCTTGGCGTCCTCGAGCCAGGCCTCGAACAGACCCATCGGCTCCTTGTCAGCGATCTCGCTCAAGGCAAGCCGCGCTATTTGTTCTTCAGTCGGTTCTGGCACGATGATTTCCTACAGCATGGAACACTTGGAACACAGTCCTATAGCCGAAAAACCGGGCTGTTCACCCCTTGAGATCGCATCATATCAAGAACAGCTCGCAAGGGATTGTTGGAAGTCATGGCCCGCCCCGTTTAGGAAATTGCGATTGGGTAGGAAAGCTTCGCGCTTGCACGCAAGCACTGTTGCACCTAGCTAACACGCTATGGCTATGGCTGATCCTTACTCCACCCTCGGCGTGGCGCGCTCTGCCTCTGAAGCAGATATCAAGAGCGCGTACCGCAAGCTCGCCAAGGAACTGCATCCTGATCGCAACAAGGGCAAGCCCGATGCATCCGAGCGTTTCTCGGACGTTACCAAGGCTTACGATCTGTTGTCCGACAAGGAAAAGCGTGCGCGGTTCGATCGCGGCGAGATCGATGCAGAAGGCAATCCGACAAACCCTTTTGCAGGCGGTTTTGGCGGCGGCGGATTCAGCGGACGGCCCGGTGGCGGTGGCGCACAGGGCTTCCGGCCTCAGGATTTCGAAGGGTTCGGCACCGAAGGGGTTGATCTGAGCGATTTGTTTGACGGGCTGTTCGGTGGTGGGGGCCAGCGCCGCAGTTCGGGAATGGGCGGCGGCTTCGGCAGCCAGCGGCGACCGCCTCCGCAAAAAGGCCCGGACGTGCATTATCGCCTTACCGTGCCGTTCGTCAGCGCCGCGTCGCGTGAAGATCAGCGGATCACTCTGGCAGACGGCAAGGCAATTAGTGTGAAATTGCCAGCGGGTGTCGATGATGGCACGCAGATGCGCCTGAAAGGCAAAGGCAAGCCCGGTCCGGGCGGCAATGGAGACGGGCTGGTAATTGTCGAAATCGGCCAGCATCCATTCTATCGCCGCGATGGCGACCACATCCGGATGGATTTGCCGATCACTCTCGATGAGGCGCTGAACGGCGCAAAGGTCAAATGCCCCACCGCAGATGGCCCGGTGATGCTCACGATCAAACCGGGTACCAATGGTGGCACCGTGATGCGCCTGAAAGGCAAGGGCTGGCCAACCAAGAGCGGCGGGCGCGGAGATCAACTGGTTACGCTGGAAATTCAGATGCCCGTTGATGCAGACGAACTTTCCAAGCGGCTCGAAGGCTGGAAAGACGATAGCAATCCACGCACCAAACTAGGTATTTAACAGGTGAGCCTGGGTCATCTACCCGATCCCAAAGGGCGCGAAATCCACTCGTTTTCGCCGGAGACCCTACGACGCGAAGCACAGACCCTGAGAGGACCAGTGATGGAGCGGCTGGGACACAAGCTACGCGCACCTTCTGGAAATACCGCCTGATCTCTGCCGGATTTACGCTTGGTGCAGTCGTGTTGCTGGTCCTATAGTTGTTTGCGCAAGTGGCCATCGGTACAGCAGAGCACATCATTGAAGTTCGCTTTCCCGAACTGGCCGGATCAATGGCCGAATTGCGTCTGTCACGCACGGTCACCACGCTAGGCCCGTTCGGTTCGCTCTATCTGCTGTTCTAAACTCTTACACCGATGGTCTATCGCAGCCGTCGCTATCCCAAATGGACGGACGTTGCCTTTGTTACGGGGTGGTGGCTAATTATAACGCAAGGTTTGCTGCACGTCCTGAGCAGCGTTTTCACTTATAACCTGACTTATGGCAGTCTTGCCGGGATTATGATTGCCTTGTTCTTTTTCTGGCTCATCGGGCTGGGAATGGTTATCGGCGCAGAGTTCAATGCTGTGCTTGTCGCGACGCCCGAAGAGAAAGAGGCGGCAGACGAAGCGCAGGAAGACTGACGGAAGGGACCAATCATGGACGGATTGATGCAGGGTAAACGCGGCCTCATCATGGGGCTTGCCAACAACAAATCGCTCGCATGGGGCATCGCCAAGAAGCTGCACGAACAGGGCGCGGAACTTGCGTTTTCCTATCAAGGCGATGCGCTGAAGAAGCGTGTGGCACCGCTTGCCGAAGAGCTAGGCAGTGATTTCCTGTTCGAATGCGATGTATCCAACATGGCGGCGCTCGATGCAGCATTCGACACACTCAAGGCCCGCTGGAACACAATCGACTTTGTTGTCCACGCGATCGGCTTTTCTGACAAGAACGAGCTGCGCGGAAAGTATCTCGACACCTCGCTCGATAACTTCCTTTTGACGATGAATATCTCGGCCTATTCTCTTGTCGCTGTTGCGCAGCGTGCATCTGAAATGATGCCGCCGGTTAACGAAGACGGAAACGGTGGCGGGTCCATCGTGACGCTGACCTATTACGGTGCTGAGAAAGTCATGCCGCATTATAACGTTATGGGCGTGGCGAAGGCCGCACTGGAAACCAGCGTCAAATACCTTGCCAATGACCTTGGGCCAAAGAACATCCGCGTCAACGCGATTAGCGCGGGCCCGATCAAAACGCTGGCGGCCAGCGGGATCGGCGATTTCCGCTATATCCTGAAATGGAACGAGCTCAATTCACCACTCAGACGCAATGTCACGATCGATGATGTGGGCGGCGCGGGGCTTTACTTGCTGTCTAATCTCTCATCGGGCGTGACAGGTGAAACGCACCATGTCGATGCCGGCTACCATGTCGTCGGCATGAAGCAGGAAGATGCGCCTGATATTGCGTTAGACTAGATTGTTCTCTAGCTGGGCAGTGGAATGATGGGCTTGATGTATTGAGTGCTCCAATCTCAGACTGTAACAAAATACTTTAGGATTCTTGACGATGAGCAAATGCAAACACTTACTGCTGGGTGCCTGTTTATCCGTTACACTTGCTGCCTGCGCGAGCGGATCAGCCCTTCAGCCAGACCTCTCAATATTCAGTCTCGATAACAACTATCAGCGCCAGTTTTACGATCTGCCCATTGAAACCACATTCGAGCAAGCGGTTTCTGTCTTCAGAGACGCGGGCTATAAACTTGACGTAATTGACAGAGCAACGGGGCAAATTAGTGGCAAGCGAGGAGCCAGCGGTGACAAAGGATCGACCACGGATAAAGACCTAAAATTTTATGCTTTAGTGGTGCCCAGAAGAGATGGTAGCGAGCTAGGGATTAAAATTGTTCAGGTTATTCGCAGGGGTACTTTTGGTTCTTCAACAGCAGAACTGATCGTCAATGACAGGCAAATGTATGAATTTGCTTTTAGGCGGATCCAGAATGCGGCGGTCGCAAACGAAGCGCCAAGCCCTCAGTCCTCTACGTCTGGGGTGCAAGGCGATGAACTTCCTCCGGCAGGGCGCTATCCCGCAAATCGTTGAACGGCTGATTTAGAGGATCTCATTGAGCCAATTTTTGGCATTTCAGTGTCTGTCATCTGCAAGCTGCCGTATCGGAAATGTGCCAGTTAGTTTTGTACCGCATGTCCTTTAATCGAAATATTGGGGCCGCGAGAAAGCGCGCCATAGTGCGTGCATAAGGTTAGTATGCGCCCCTTACGGACCAGGGCGCATTCTCAGGCTCAAGCCGATCTTCGGGAGTTGACGCAGGTCTCCCAAACGCTGCTTTGGGACTGTATTTTCTGGCGTTACGGGGGACGCCTATTTGTGATCTAAGATTACCAGCTTATGGAGGCTGGCGATCGAGGATACCTCGCGGGATGATCTTACAGGGCTGTTTGCGCCGTTAGTGGCGTTGCTGGCAATTGGCCAAGGCGAAGATGTGCCCAGCTTACATCGAGGGCTTGATCGGCATCAGGAGCCGGAAGAGTGTGGGGCAATTGGTGCTGTTCTCGGCCAGTGAGGTGACCCCCAGCTTTCCCCCAGCTGGGATTAGAGTCTGGTGGTTGTTTTGCGCATCAGCGCGGTTGAAGCAATGGGCTGCGTAGCGGAGCCCGTAGGGCTTAGCGAAGCAGGCCATTGCTTATCCAGTTCGGCGGCGAACGCCGCCGGGGTTGCGTATCCGAGGGACGAGTGTGGTCTCTCCCGGTTGTAATCCTCAACCCAAGCAGCGATCTCGACCCGTGCATGGGCCATGCTCATGAACAGGGTCTCGTTCAGCAGCTCGTCGCGCATGCGGCCGTTAAAGCTCTCGACGTAGCCGTTCTGCATTGGCTTGCCCGGAGCGATGTAATGCCACTCCACGTCGATCTGACCGTACCATGCGAGCACGGCATTGCTGGTCAGCTCGGTGCCATTGTCGCTGACGATCATGCCCGGCTTGCCGCGCTCGGCGATCAGCTGGGTCAGCTCGCGCACGACACGGTGCCCCGAGATCGAGGTATCCGGCACCGCTGCCAGGCACTCTCTGGTCACGTCGTCGACAACGTTGAGCACGCGGAACCGCCTGCCCGACGCCATCTGGTCATGAACGAAGTCCAGGCTCCAGCGCTGGTTCGGCAGAGCCAGCACCGGAGCAGGTGCCCTGGTGCCGACAGCACGCTTGCGGCTGCGTCGCCGCCTCACCGCCAGACCTTCCTCCTTGTAAAGCCGCTGGGTCTTCTTCCGATTGATCATCACGCCCTCCCGACGCAGCAGGATATGCAAACGGCGATAGCCGAACCGGCGCCGCTGGTTGGCCGGATCGCGCAGCTTCTCACGCAGGCCGGCATCCTCGTCCCGGATGGAACGGTAGCGCACGCTCTTGCGATCGGCATCAATGACACGGCACGCCCGCCGCTCGCTCATCCCATGACATGCCTGGAGATGAGCAACAGCTTCCCGCTTTGCGGCGGGCGTCACCACTTTTTTGAGAGCAAATCCTTCAACGCCACGTTGTCCAGCATCGTATCCGCCAGCAGCCGCTTAAGCTTCGCGTTCTCGCTCTCAAGTTCCCGCAGCCGCCGGGCCTCGGATACCTCCAGCCCGCCATACTTGGCCTTCCAGTTGTAGATCGTCGCTTCAGACACCCCGTGCCGCCGGGCCAGATCAGCGGTCTTCGCGCCCGCCTCTGCCTCCTTCAGCACACCAATGATCTGCTCCTCGGTAAACCTCTTGCGCTTCATCGTCTGTCCTTCCTTCAGGCCAGACTCTAATCGCTCGTGAAGGAAAATCAGGGGGTCACGTCAGGGTTCACGTCACCAGGGATGGGGTATGGCCAGGTGCACAATTCTATTAGGTGATGCGTGCGGGACGGCGCTAATTTTCATTGCGTGCCCATTTTTCTTGCCATAGAGCCACACACGCGATTTGGAGTTTTGCTGATAGGATGGACCGTTGAAATTTCTTGTGACCGGCGGTGAGGGAATGCTGGGCCGGGCCTTTGCTCAGCTTACACCGCAACAAGCTGGCTTCACTGTCTTTGCCCCCGGGAAGCACGTGCTCGATGTGCGTGACGAGGCAGCTATGCTGGCAACCGTGCCCCATGCAGAAGGCGGCTGGGTGGTGCATTGTGCGGCGATGGTAAATGTTGAGGGCTGCGCGCGCGATCCCGATACCGCACGCGAAATCATTGTAGGCGGCACCCGTAACGCCATCGCACTCGCGCGCACCGCCGGAGCCCGGCTGCTCTACCCGCAGAGCTTCCTTGTGCATGACGGGCGCGAGAACCCCATTCCGGAGAATGCAAAGCCCTGCCCGCTCTCGCTCTATGGCGAGCTAAAGTATGAATGCCAGCGCCTAATCGAGGATGCCTTCGATGATGCGCTAATCATCACCATGGCGGGCTTTTTTGGCGGGGAGGAGAAAGATAAGAACTTCGTAGGGCGGATCATCCCAGCGATGCATGCGGCGATCCTGCGCGGCGAGACGCGTTTTATCATCGGCGACCGCGTTTGGCAGCCGACCTGGACCGATGATCTGGCGTTCAATGCGCTCCACCTGATGCTCAAAGGCTGCACTGGTCATTATCAGATGGCCTGCCATGGCGAGGCGAGCTTTGCCGAGCTTGCCGCTGAAATTGTCATCGCATTGGGCTGGAGAGATCGGCTCACCATCGATCCGGTCGATGCGGCAAGCGTTTCGGCCAACGAACTTGGACGCCGCCCTGATCGCGCGGTGCTGTCCTGCGAGCGGCTAAAGGCCGAACGGCTCGATCTCCAGCGGGACTGGCGTTCGACTTTGCATGCTTATCTGCTACACCCCTTCTTTAACCAGTATCGCTTTTCCTGAGAGGCCCCGCTCCATGACCAAACTGTTTGCTCCGCTGGATAATCCGGCCTTCATTCCCTTGCGTAACCGCACCGTGATGTCTGCGATGAGCCGCAGCTTTGCCGACGCCGAGCGTTGCGCGACTGAGGCAATGGAAGAATATTATTCCCGCCGCGCGGCCGGCGGTGCAGGGCTGATCCTGACCGAAGGCACCCTGATCCACGCCTCGGGGGATGGCTGGGTTAACGCGCCCTATATCGCAGAGCTCAAGCACGCTAAAGCTTGGCGCAAGGTCGTGGACAGCGTCCATGCTCAAGGCGGTGCGATTGCCTGCCAGCTGTGGCACATGGGCCGCATCAGTCATTCCGACTTCACCGGCAATCCTCCGGTCAGCTCGACCAATCGCGCTGCAGCTGGCGTCAACCGCCAGAACAACAAACCTTATGGCGAGCCGCGCGCGTTGGAGGCGCATGAAATGCCGGAGATCTACGAACTCTTCGCCGTTGCCGCCGAGCGCGCGCTTGATGCCGGGTTCGATGGGGTAGAGCTGCACATGGGCCATGGCTATTTGCCCGATCAGTTCATGGATGGGCAGGTCAATGACCGCACCGATCAATATGGCGGCTCGGTCGAGAACCGTTGTCGTTTCGCGCTCGAGCTGGTCGAAGCGGTGACTAAGCGCGTGCCGAGCAACAAGGTGATGGCGCGCATTTCGCCCTCACGGATGATGGGCGGCCTCTATGAATGGCCAGATCTTGATGACATGATCGCTCACCTCATACCGGCGCTGTCGCAGCTTGGTCTCGGTGCACTGGATGTGAGCTGTGCCAACTCGCCTTACTTCGAAACGGCCGGGCGCATGGTGCGTAAGATCCGTCCGCTGTTTGGTGGCGTGATCGTGGCGGGAGCCTCGCTCACTCCGGCAGAGGCCGAGGCGGAACTCGAAAGTGGCATGATTGATGCGATCACTTGGGGGCGTGCCTTCATCGCCAACCCTGACCTAGTGCGCAAAATCAGACATGGCGAGGAGTTGGTCGCCTTCGATGACAGCATGCGTAGTACGCTGGTCTGACGCCGGACGCGGATTATGGCAGTGGGTGGTCCTGGCGCTGGGAGTGACACGCTTCTGCGTCTCGGGCTGGGGGGCCTATTACTGGCAATCATGATGCTGGCAGGAGGTTTGCGCTGGTATGGCGCGGATTTCGGCCTGCCTGCGCTCAATGATCCCGACGAGCTGATGTTTCAGCTGGGCGCGGTGCGGATTCTCACCGGCGCTACGCTCAACCCTGGCTGGTTCGGCCATCCGGCGACCACTACCATGTACACTCTGGCACTGGTCGATATCGGAGTGTACACGTGGGGCTGGCTGACGGGTGCCTATGGCAGCCCGGCCGAATTCGTGGCGGCGGTCTATTCGCGGCCCGAATTGCTGGTCCTGCCCGGGCGTCTGGCGATGGTCGCCTTCGGCGTGCTGGCCGTATGGCAGACATGGCGGCTCGGGCGGTTGCTCAAACACGGAAGAGAGGGTTGGCTCGTCGGCGTATTCGCTGCCCTCGTGCTCGCGGGCAGCCCGATTTTCGTGCATTATGCGCAAATCATCCGGTCTGACATGATGGGCACGGCCTTTGTCCTGCTGTCCCTTAGCGCAGCCTTACGGATTGCCGAGCATGGCCGCCGCGCTGATTATGGCTGGGCCGCCCTGTGGATAGCGCTGGCTGTGGCGTCGAAATGGCCCTTCGCTATTGCCTCCCTGTCGGTGGCGGGCGCGTCGTTTCATTTCATACGCACTCATAGCGCGGCCGAATGGCGCAAGCAGCTCTTCTACTTCGCCGGCTTTGCCATCGCGGCCCCGCTACTGTTGCTCGTCGTCTCCCCCTACCTGGTGCTCGACTTCGATACCGTTCTAATCAACCTCTTGGGTGAGACACGCACGCGCCACCTAGGCGCGACTGGAGCGGGGTTTTTCGGCAATGCCGCCTGGTATCTGGGCGGACCCCTGCACGTAGGGCTGGGAACCGGTGCCTACGTACTGGCTGCAGCGGGGCTCGTGATGATGGCACGCGATGCGCGCACTCGGTTGGTGCTGCTGCCGTTCCTCACGGTGCATTTCCTGATCATCTGCCAACATGACCTGCGCTGGGAGCGCTGGGTGGTGCCGATCCTACCGATCCTGGCGCTGGCCTTCGGAATGGCGGCGGCGCGCATTCTGGCGGCGGTGCAGACGCGACCTCGCTTCGCTAGAGGCTTCGCTACGGCCGCGCTGATCATCATTCCGCTGTCGCTCGTCCCGGCCACCATTGGCGAGGCGCAGGCGCGGATGAACGACACCCGGCAGCAGGCGACCCAATGGCTGGACGCCCGCGCCGCGCCGACCGCAAGCATCATGATCGAGAGTTTTGCCTTCGACATGGTGCATCGCGCACCCACCGTCTCCTTACCTTTGGGCGACATCGGCTGCGTAAACGCGCAGGCGATGATCGACGGACGGATCGACTATGCGCTGGTGGAGGGCGCGCGCAAGGGCCGCTCGAAATTCGATTACGGCACGATGGAGGCGTCCGCGCGCCCCAGTTGCCTGTCGGATTACTACATCGTCACCGAAATGGATCGCTACGCCGCCGAGCGCGAGGCGTTCTCGCAGGAATACGGCGCCTACGCCGCCCTGCTTGACAATGGCGAGATCGTCGCCACCTTCCGCCCCGAACCCGGCGTCAGCGTGGGTCCGGTGGTGAAAATCATCGCCCGTCGCCGCCCGCGCTGAACGCCGGGCCCTCTGCCGCCTATTTCAGGACAACCAGCGATCCCGCGAAGTCGGGCAGCGGCAGAGCAGCGGCCAGGGTCTTGGCGAGGAAGTCCTCCACTGCGTAACGCTCACCGGAATAGCGGCGGTTGTTGAAATCGTGGATGAAGATGAGGCCGCCCTGCGACAGCCGCGGGTAGAAATACTCAAGGCCCGCCAGCGTCGGTTCGTACAGATCCACATCGAGGCTGACGAAGGCGAAGGTATCCTCGATCCCCGCGGAACATGCCCTTGTGCACTAGCACCTTGTCGGCATGGGGCATGCGCGCGATCACCCGTTCGACACTTGTATCCTCGAAGTCGCCGACCGAAGCGGCCGAAAAGCCGCGCGCGGCCTCGGTCGAAACGTCGGCGCCGGAGAAGCCTTAGAAGGTATCGAACAGGCGGATCATGCGATCGGGAAACAGCCCATTGAGAAGCGCTGCCTGCTCCCCCTGATAGACCCCGAGTTCGGCGGTGTTGCCCTGCACGCCGCGTGCGTGGATCCATTGCGCCGCGAGGCGCATGGCGTGGCGGCGCACGAAATCCTCGCCGACATCGCTTTGCGAAGTGCCCGCCTCTTCCGGCCACAGATACATTGTGGCGATTCCGGCCAGCGGGATCGTCATGCCCAGCGTATCATTGATCGCCTTGATATCGACGTTGACGCTTTGGCCCAGATTGCGGCTATAGCTGGGATAATAGGCGCGGATGCGATCGGCCGGCACGCCGAGGCCTTCAAGCTGGGCGCGTATCTAGTCCGAAGCGCGCGCGGCGATTACCACCAGATCGGGATTGCGCGCAGCAAGCTCCGCAGCGGAGACAACCTCGCGCCCCTCAACCACCTGGCCGTGGCGCTCGGCGTTGTTATCGGCGAGCGCAATGAGCGCGTGATCCGCCGGAAGGATGCTGAGAAAGTCCTTGAGCGCGCTGCCCGTCCCGAAAATGCCGATATTCATAAGCGAATACTTGTCCCTTCTGTAATCAGGTGCGACTAAGTACAGGTCATGCGGTTAGACGGGCTCCGGGCGCGAGGACGGACCGGCAGGCTGCTTCTCCCCTGACCTCGTCTCCGCAGGGCGGCGTACCAACCCAGCATCCCATGCGTCGCAAATGGTGGTGAGCGCAATCGCCCAGATAACCGTCATGATTATGAGCGGGCGCAGGAATGGCCCCAGCACGATGTGACGGGTAATGAAGCCTTCCGCCCCGGTGAAATAGAGCGCGGTGATCCCCTCGGGCAGCGTGTCGATATTGTAATCGAGCGGGATCGCCAGCACGTAGCAGGCGACGATCGCCCATTTGCGCCCGAACCCGCGCCACGGCTCCATCATCACGAACAGGAAAATGAAAATCAGCGTGTAGATGCCCGATTCAGATGTGCTGAGCGCGGTGGCAATCCCGAGCAGCACCGCGCGCGAAGGCGAGTAGAGATCGGGCCGCCACCAGATCGCCAAAGCTGCCAGCAGGATGAGACCAAGCGTCAACCAGCGCAACGCCGGCAGAACCACCTCGAGAATATTGACGGGCTTCGATCCGATCACCCCGGACATCGGAAAGGTCCCCAGTTCGAGGACCGAGACGAAAGGAATATAGGTAAAGGCGCTCCAGCCATCGAGGATCCCGGCCGCGCGATTTTCGGTGAAGCTGCGGATATTCGTGACGATCTGCTGCGGCGTGCCGTCGCCAAAGATCGCGAGCGTCCCGAAATACAACAACACTGTTGCGATCAGCGCGCCTTCGGCCCACAGCCAGCGCCGCTTGAGCAGCATCGCGGCAACCGCGCCCACCAGATAGACCTTGAAGTTGATCGCCAGCGCCGCAAACACCCACCGCAGCCGCGCCGAGGCGACCAGCGGCCCGAACGCCAGAATAACGCAGGTATAGGTCATCAGCAGCAGATTGCCGCGCTCCAGTACGCTGAGCATCGGCATCCCCGCCGCCACGCAGATGGTCCGCACCACAGCGGTGCGGGGCTCGATCTTGCGAAAGGTGAGATAGGTGAGGATGACGTTGACGACGAAGAACACCCCCATCATCGCCAGCCCCAGCCAGTCGCAGCCGCGCGGATCGTAACCCGGGCTGCCCTCGAACATCCGCACCGGCGGATAGCAGTAATCGAGTGTGAACAGCCTCAACGCGACAAAGGACAGCGGGGGATAGATCGTCCCCCAGGTGTCATAGGCGCCTTCCTGACGCGCCCAGAAGGCCGTATTGAACCAGTCGGCAAAGGTGTCCATCGGCTCGTAGAAGAAAGGCGATGGCAGATAGCCAAAAGAGACCACATGCCACGCGGAATAGGCGATGGAGCCGAGAATCGCAGCGGCCAGAATGGTCTCAAGCCAGGGAAACGGCTTGTGCGATGGCAAGGCGTGCTGCGCCATCATGTCCGACCTATGTCGCTGCCGGCGGGCGGAAGACCCATTTCTTCAGCACCAGATAATTGACCAGGGAAACGGCAATGGTCGCCACCAGCCCTGCCACATAAGGCGAGGATAACGCCTTCAGCACCAGCCACAGAAACACCACGCTGATTAGGTAGTTGACCACATAGGAGGCCACGAAAGACAGCTTGCTGCCCTGCTTTCCCATGAAGGCGATCCGGCTGTAGGTGACATAATTGAAGATCACCCCCAACACATAGCCCACCGCCTGCGCGACAAACACCTGGAGACCAAGCCACACGAGACCGGCAAACAGCAGGTAACCGAACATGAGGTTGAGCGCCGCCGCCGCATAGTAGCGCGCGAGTTGCAACCATTCGCTGCGCGGCGGACGCGCCTTCATCATCCTGCCTCGGGCGGAAAGTTGATCCGTTCGCGCTCCAGCACCAGCGGCTGGTTGCGAGTGCGTTCGGAGATGAGTTTGATCTGCACGCCGAGCAGCCCCAGAAAGCCGAAGATCAGGCAAAATTGCGCCTCGAGCGCCGCTGCAAACAGCCACAATTGCACCGAACGGCTAAAGACCGCGGCAAACGCCGCGCCGCCAAGGCAGAACAGCGTCAGCAAGCCCATGAAGAACGACACATAAAGCGGCGCGCGCAGCAGCTTGGTCGACGAGCCAGCCAGGCCATTGAGCGCGAAATCGAGCAGCGTGAAGAAGTTGTTGTTCGATTTGCCGCCACCGCGCGGCGGGCGCTGATAGCTGATCGTCTCGATGTCGAAGCCGGTTTCCACCAACAGGCCGCGGAAGAACGGCTCGGGCTCGTTCATCGCCTTGATCGCATCCACGACCTTGCGATCATACAGCCCGAAGCCCGTCGCATTTGGGATCGTTTGGTAATCGCCTAAAATCTTCTGAAGAAAATAGGAAAGCTCCCGGATAGCGGTCAGGGTGGCGCCCGATTTTTCCGACTGGCGCACTCCTAGCACGATCGGCGTGCCGGCGCGCCAACGTTGTAAAAATTCCGGCAGCAGCGTGGGCGGATCCTGGAAATCGGCGCACATCCCGATGACCGCCTTGCCCCGCGCAGCGTAGATCGCATGGGTTGGCGAGCGCATTTGCCCGAAATTGCGGCTGTTGACAATCAGCTTGATGCGAGGATCTGCGGCGCACATGGCGCGGATTACTTCGACGGTCCGGTCGCTGGAGGCATTGTCGATGAAGATGATCTCCAGCGACGCAGTCAACGGCTCGAGCTGTTCGATAACTGCCGCCGCAATCAGGGCCGCGTTTGCCTCCTCATTACGGCATGGAATGACAACCGAAATTTCGGGCGAAATCTGTGAATAAGCGGTGTCGTCGATCTTCTCAGGCATTGCTCGGCTCCTGCTCGCTGGCCACGCGATGACCGCGCATAGGCCTGATTCGGTACGCCTCGATCGCCAGCCATAGCAGCAAGATCGCTAAGCTCAGCGCAACAGCGGGCAGCCAGTACTGCCGCCGCGTGTCAACGTGCGGTGTCTCTAGCACACGGAGGTTGGCATCGGCGGTTAGATCCTCAACCGACGTGCCGCGCAGGAAGCGCAGGTAGCTATTGTAAAGCGACTTGGCGATTTCGAGATCACGTTCGAGTTGGTAGAGCTTCGTTGAGTTTTCAACCAATTCGCCAACGCCCTGAGGCTGTTGCGGCGCCACGGACTTGGCTTCGTCGAGCTGTCTACGGAGCGCTGAAAGTTCGGCCAGCAGCTGCTTCACCGTGAGATTGCCGTCTGAGAAAAGCTCACGAGCCTTGGCAAGATCAATCTCTTTGCCGCGGATCACGGTTTCAAGCTGGGTGATCCTGTCGCCAATCGCTGTGATCCGCCCGCGCGGGTCGGCGTAGCGATTTTCGAGTCGGAAAGTGTCGTAGGCCACCTCGGCAACTGCGAGCTCGTCGGAGGCTTCCTTGACCAGCCGTTTGAGAACATCGCGCTTGTAAGAGGTCTGTCGGCGTGCGACCCGCGCCAGCTCTTCCTGAATGGCAATCTGGTAGGCGCTTACAATTTCGCTGGCGCGATCCTGATCGGTGTCGAGCATCTCGATGATGATGATCCCGCCGCGCAGCGATCGGACATCGACCTTCTTGCGCAGGTAGCGCTGTAGATTGATGCGGGTTTCCCCCGGCATCTGTTCAGCCAGCTCGGCCCGCTCGATAACCTTATCGCGCACCGCATCGCTATTGCCGATGCGCAAAGCGATTTCTACCGCCGCCTGATTGCCGAACACGCTCCCCGAGGCCCCCAACTGTCCAAGCGTGCCCGCCAGCCCGAGCGCATCGCGGTCCGAAGGCGTGAAGGAACTGGTTGCCAGGTGGCGTTCGGGGAACAGCGCCAGCAAGGCGGTCAGCAACACCCCACCGCCGAATACCAGCGCACGCCAGCGGAACCAGGCTAGAAAGCCTAGCCCCGCAATGCTGCCCACAATGCTGCGCCGCGGTGTCATCGCAGCGAGTCCACGATGGCGGCGGTCAGACCGATCTGGAAGACAACCGCCGTGATTTCACGGAGTTGCGCCCAGATGCTGCTGGTCTTGGTACGCACCGGCACGAACACCACATCGCCCGGCAAGGCCTGGGCGTTCATCATGCCTTGCGACCGGGTCAGCACGGCGCCGTTGGCGCGCACCACGAAGGCGCGCCCACGATCCGCGGAACGCAGCGTCCCCCCAGCCTGATTGATGTAATCCTTTAGCTTGCGACCACGTCCGTTCACCAGAAACGACGCCGGACGATAAACCGCGCCGAACACGCCCACTGTGCTCGGCACCGGCGGCACAAATAGGCGGTCATTCTGTTCGAGCAAGATGGTCTCAGGCAGGCGCGGGTCAAGCGGGTTAATACCGAGCACCACCCGGCCATCGGGCTCGCGCTGTTCAAGCAACGTCAGCGCGTCGCGTGCTGACTGGAGTTCGACCGCGCGGCGCCCCGCATTGTCGTCGATCCCGCCTTCGAGCGGGGCCGACGCAATCGCCAGCCGAAACTGGTCGAGCGCCTCCGCGTAGCTGAGCCGCTGCTGCTCGCGTACCGAGAACCGCTCAAGACGCGTGCCGAAAAGATAGGCCCGGTTCGTTGTGCCGCCGGCCAGCGCCAGCAATTCATCGAGTGAGGTGTTGGGCCGCACGAAGTAATTGCCCGGCTTTTCCACTTCGCCCTCGACGCGCACGATCAATGACTGACGCACGATCGGCTGGATCAGCGAACCGCGCGAAAGCACCTGAATGATGTCCCCGCCGCGCGCCGAAGCGCTGGCGGCGGCGGCGATCGCCACCTCGGTCGGGCCGCGATTGTTTTCATCCGCGGTGCGGTAGAGGATTAGGCGCTCGGTATCGCCGAGGGCGTTGGGTCCTCCGGCCAGCGTGAGGGCCTGGGCAAGGGTTTCGCCCGGGCGCAGTTCGTAGATTGCCTCTTCCTGCACGCTTCCAAGCACCGCCACCTGTTCGCCCGCGGGCGGAATGAACAGCACATCCTCGTTCTGCAACACGATGTCGGCTTCGCGATTACCCGCGCGCAACAGGCGGTAAAGATCGAATTCGCCGACCTCGCGGCCATTCCGATAGATCTTGACCGAACGGAAGCTGCCTCCGGCCGCCGGCCCACCGGCCTGTAGTACCGCCGTGGTCAGCGTGGCCAGGCTGGCCAGACTGAAAGCGCCTGGATTGTTGGCAAAACCGGTAACATAGACGCGGATGCCGCGTAGCGACTTGATCCCCACGCTCACATCGAACGAGCGATATTCTGAGCCTACCGCGCGGACAATCGCTGTACGCAGATCGGCATAGCGCACGCCTGCCAGTTTCACTGCCCCCACGCTCGGCAGGAAGATGTTGCCGTCGTTGTCAATCTCTCGCTCCACCGTGCCGCCTACCGAGCCGGTAAGATAAAGGATTACAGTGTCGCCAACATTGAGCCGGTATTCGGGAGGCACGGTTGCGGTCGCCGGGGCCGCGAAGTCGCGGCTCGATGCAAGAAGAAGATCCTGGCCGAACCGCTTGATCGGACGGCCCGTGACCTCAGCGACATATTCTTCGAATTCGCCCGGCGCTGGTGGCGGACGTAGGGTGATATTGCGACCAAGAAGATTGTCCTGCCGCCGCTCACGCGCTTCCAGCGCCTCCGAAGCGACCGAATTTGGGCCGAGCGCGACCGGTTCGAAGACACTTGGCCCGGTTACATCGACTTCGCTAGCTCGTGCCGACCCGTCGCGCTCGTCACGCGCATCACGATTTTCTCGCTCGTTAGTAAGCATGTCGTCGGGCAAGACTGACTGCCCTTGTGCTGGGATTGACAAGGTAGCCAGCAAAATTGCGGCACCTGCGATGATCGTTTTGGTCATATGTTTCATTTCGGGTTTCATCAATTTTGTGCTAAGGGCAGGGCCCGCAGCGGGGGCAATAACTGCACCAACGGAAGAGAATTCGTCATACTACGAAGCCCCCCTAGTAACAAGCAAGCCCCAAATGCCTCATCGCGTCGGGATCAACGCACCGGCAGAACCGCGCGCTCTGTAAGCATCTCGACCAACTGGCGAAATTCGCGGTGGACGTGGCAGCCTGCTGGCTCCCAGTCGGGATCAGCATAGCCATAGGTCACGAAATGGAACGGCACGCCGCGCGCCGACGCGGTTTCGTGATCTAGCTCGCTATCGCCGACATAGACACACTGTTTGGCGCTCCTGGCGAGCAGGCTGAGCGTGTGATCAAGCAGATCGGTAGCAGGCTTGGGTCTAAGTCCAGCCTGTCCGCCCACCACGACCCGGAAATGCCCCGCGAGCGCAGTGTCGTGCAGTACCTTGTCGCATAGCATCTGAGGCTTGTTTGAGCAGATCGCGAGATCGAAGCCGCAATCGGACAAAGCGCGCAGGCCATCGACGACGCCTGCGAACAGCGCGTCTTTGGGCGTAGTCCTATGACTGTAACGCTCACGGAACTCCGCCAGATCAGCCGCGCTGTCGCGCGCTGCGGGGCCCAGCAGGCTTGCAACCATCATCTCGCCGCCGCGGCTCATGTACTGGCGCGCGATTACCGGATCGATCCGGTAATCGAAGGCGCGCTCGAAAACCATGTCCTGCAGGATTTCGACGCACACGGTACAGCTGTCGACGAGCGTGCCGTCGAGATCGAAAATGATCGTCTGCCTCATCGCCCCGTTCATCGCAGGGTTCCGCACGGTTTCATCGCCTCTTGCAGTTCGGCATCGCTAATGAAGGGTACCAGATCTTCGAGCGGAGAAGAGACCATCGATCCATCTTCAAGTCGGCGCGAGGACAGCTTGGGCGCGAATTGCTGGCGCTTGTCGATCAGCACTTCGCAGATATGCGGCCCGTCACCGGCCAGCGCCGAGCGGATCACGCTCGGCAACTCCACGTCATTCGAGGCGTAGGAGGAGGGGATGCCGAAGCCTATCGCAAGTCGCTGGAAATCGGGGAAAGTCAGCCCGCTGTCAGGACCGCAACCGACGATGTTGTCGGCAAAGTGGTTCTGCTGCGCCTGCCGGATCGAGTGATACCCGTCATTGTTGAGGACGAAGATCTTGATCGGCATGTTGATGCCGACGATAGTCTGCAATTCCTGAAGGTTCTGCATGATCGAACCGTCTCCGGCGAGGCAAATGATGCGCTTGGCCCCTGCCCCACTGGCATACCAGGCGCCGATGGCGCCGGGCAAATCATAGCCCATCGAGGCACAGCCTGAATTGGTATAGAGCCGCTGGCCCTGCTTAATCCCAGCGACCTGGAATACGGTAACGCAGGCCGTGCCGTCACCGGTGACGATGATGTCGTCCTCGGCTAGCTCTTCGAACAGAACATGGCCAAAGGTATAGGGGTTGATCGGACCTTCGGGCGCAGCATATTCGGACAGCAGCACAGGGTACTGCGCTGCGCGTGCCTTGCTGCGGGCCAGATAGGCGGCACGCGCCTCGGCCCTGTCATTTGCCGGCAAGGAGGTGTTCGCCGCCGCAGAGAAGAAACCACGCAGATCTGCATGGATTGGGCGATGCAGCGACAGTGTCGGCTTGGCGAGTTCGGCGCTGTCAATATCGACCATCGCTACCCGCGCATTGCGGGCAAAGCTTTGCCAGTTGTAGCTAACCTGGCGGATGTTGCAGCGGCAGCCAAGCACCAGCACGTAATCGGCCGTCTGAACCGCGAAATTCCCGCCGCGATCCCCCACCGATCCGGGCCGTCCGATATAAAGCGGATGAGCGTTGGGCAGCACGTCATGCGCGTTCCAGCCGGTGACTACCGGCACGCCTAGTCGCTCAATAAAGGCGAGGAAGTGCGCGTGCGTGCCCGACAGACGAATGCCTGAACCGGCCAGCACCACGGGCCGCTCAGCCGCGCACAGCTCGGCAAAGAGCGCCGCCAATTCGGCATCAAGCGCAGCGCCGGTCAGCGCGCCGAGTTCGGCGCGGGAGTTGGACGCTTCGCCTGCGCCGTCATCCGTGGCCGGCTCGTAGGGTTCGAGTTCATCCCACTCGACCGGAGCTGCCTGGACATCGATCGGCACGTCGAGCCACACCGGACCCGGCCGCCCGCGCAGCGCCAGCGCCAGCGCCTTTTCGGTGACTTTGCGCACATCGCGCGGATCATCCAGCACCAAGGCATATTTAGTGATGGGCTTCACCATCGCAACAATGTCGACTTCCTGATCACCCAGCTGGCGCAGCGGCACATCATAGCGGAAGGCGCAGGTTTCGCGCTTTACCTGACCCGACACGATCACCATCGGGATCGAGTCGACATAGGCGCCGTATACGCCGTTGAGCGTATTGACCCCGCCCGGTCCCGTAGTGACATTCACCAGCGCGGGCTTACCGCTTAGGCGAGCAAAGCTTTCGGCGGCAATCGCTGCACCCTGCTCGTGGTGCGTGTATACCTTCCGCATCCCAGTTTCGCGGCCGAAGGCGTCGTTGAGATACATCGCGCCTCCGCCCGTGAGCATGAAACATGTATTTACACCGCCTTCGGCAAGGGTCCTGGCAATCACATCGGCAACACGCATTCTTGCCATTATCAGGCCGCCTTCGCGATTTGGCGCTTTTCCATCATGTCAATCCGCTGCAGGTCTTCCGAAGCGATGGTCTGATAGTAATCGCGCTTGTTCTTCAGCCACAGCAGCTCGAATTCGATCGCCAGTTCCATGCCGCGCGCGGCATCGTTACCATCCAGGACTGCGGCATCGAAGATCACCTTGCGGGTCTCGAACCGGTCGAGCCGGATCTCGCGCACCTTCCGTAGCGGATTTATCGAATCCGGGCTCACGCCGCCGCCGACCACGAGATCAAGATTGTGGCGCTTCGCAACCTCGGCGACACCGCAGACGTAGGCGATCATCTCGTCGGTGTTCACGAAATCGCGGGTTTTGCCCATCGAGCCGGCGAAATCGACTCGGCCAAACACCATGCCGACATTGCCCTTGCACGCCACTTCGCCTAGCTCTTCAAGCTCGTCATAAGTCTTGCGCGTTTCGACGTTGAACAGGAAGTCGACATCGCCCTGTTCGTCGGCCGGATAGAACTTGTCCTTGCCCGCAACATACTTGCTCAGCGCATAGGGGGTCTCGATCATCGGTGCGATGATGTAATCCGCTCCATAGAGACGGCATTCGATCAGATCGCGGATCGCTTCGCACCCGCCAATCTTGAGCCCGACCTTAACGCCCGCCTTGCGCGCGATCTCGAGCAAGCGGAGAAGTTCGTCCACTCGGGTGCCTTCTGCTTCAAATTCAGCTTTCACCGCCACAACGCCGAAATTGGCACGCGCGCGGGAAAGAATTTCCAACATCTGCTTTTCGTGAGAGTTCATTACTTTCTCCTTTGAATTTCATGATTTACAGGCCCCTAGCTTCAGTTCGCCAATTTTGCAATTCCGGCTCATGAGTCATTGTCTTGCGGCGGTCGCCTGATCCAGTTCACGGTATCGCGAACCTGCGTGGCGGGATCGGCAAGCGCCAAGCCATGCTGCATTGCTAGCACCCGCGTCTCCTGCGGACAGCCGAGGTAATCGGACCGGCTGGTAAAGGACATATCGGGGCGGCTCACGCATACATGCGCACCGATTTCGGCGGCGACCAAGGCGGCAATGTCGGCCATTTCCAGCACGACGTTGCCGCACAGATCGACTGGCTGCGGCTGGCCATGCCCGCTGCGCAGGGTGCGCAGGATCAGGCGGCACAGATCGGTGACATGCAGCAACGACCGGAACACCGGCTGGCGCGCCTCGATCCGGATAGCGCCATGCATCAGCGCCTGCACTACAAAGTTGGACACGGCATAATCGTTAAGCTTGTTGATATGCGGCCCGGCGACGTTGAAGATCCGCCCGCACAGCACCGGCACGTCGCGCGCCGCGCCATAGGCCAGAAAACGAGCCTCCTGATCCAGCTTCATCAGCCCGTAGGGATGCCTATCAATTCCCTTCTCGGCCAGCCTCGCCGCGCCGGAAGACGCCACGAACAGGCTGGCCGGAGCCGCCTGTTCGAGCGCGCCGAGCAGGGCCGCGTCGATCGCGTTGTTGCCGGCCCTAAAAGCACCTTCGCCCAGCACCGCGACCTTGCCCTTGGTCAGATATGCCAGATGCACCACGCGTGCGCCCGCCACATCCTCCGGGTCAATATCGCTGAGCGGCCGCACCGGGAGTTCCCGACCGTCACCGGCCTGGAGCGTCCCGGTGCGCGAACCGAACAGAGCAATCCGCTCGCCTGCCTGCAGGCCGTCACGCGCGTCGGCGCTGGTCAGCAGGGCGAGCAAAGCCCTCCCGATCCAGCCCGTCGGTCCCGTAATGACCCAACGTTGCATGGGTATTGCCTCAGCCTTGCCCCCAGACCCGCTCAGCGCCTGACGAACTTCGTGAGGGTGTCGACCATGTAGCCGATCTCGCTTTCGCCGAGGCCCGGATAAACGCCCATCCAGAAAGTATTTTCTGTCACGATATCCGAATTGGTGAGATCGCCAACTACGCGGTAATTGCGGCTCTTAAGGTAAGGCTGTCGGGTGATGTTGCCACCGAAAAGCAGGCGGGTTCCGATCTTCATGTCATTAAGGTGCTTGACGATATCGTCACGCGTGAAGGGCGTGCCTTCGCGCACAGTCAGCGGATAGCCGAACCAACTTGGGTTCGAACGCGGCGTCGTTTCGGGCAGGATCAGCACGTCCTCTAGCGGGCGCAGAAGTTCGCTCAGCAGCGCGAAGTTGCGGCGGCGAGCGGCTACGAATTCATCGACCCGGTCCATCTGCGCTAACCCGACCGCAGCCTGCATGTCGGTGATCTTCAAGTTGTAGCCGCAGTGACTGTATGTGTACTTGTGGTCGTAGCCGAACGGCAGATCTCCCAACCGACGGCAGAAGCGCTTGCCGCAGGTGTTGTCGACGCCCGGCGCGCACCAGCAGTCGCGGCCCCAGTCGCGCATTGACTCCATCACGCGTTTGAGCCGTGGCTTGTCGGTGAACACCGCGCCGCCTTCCCCCATGGTGATGTGGTGCGCGGGATAGAAGCTCAGCGTGCCCATGTGACCGAAGGTGCCGACATGCTGATCGTCATAGGTCGCGCCCAGCGCGTCGCAGCAATCTTCGACCACAAAAAGGTTGTACTTCTCCGCCACGCGCATCACTTCGGCCACGTTAAACGGGTTGCCAAGCGTATGCGCAAGCATAATAACCTTAGTCTTTTCGGTGATCGCCTCTTCGATCATTTCCGCCTTAATGTTGTAAGTCGGGATGTCGACGTCGAGGAACACCGGCACTACGCCGTACTGGAGCGCCGGGTTGATGGTGGTGGGGAAGCCGGTCGCGACAGTGATCATCTCGTCACCCGCCTTGACCGCGTCATTGCGCAGATAATGACTGGTCAGCGTCGAAAATGCCACGAGGTTTGCCGACGAACCCGAGTTCACCGTCAGCGCGTGTTCGACGCCAATGTATTTCGAGAGCCGCGCTTCGAATTCGGTATTGAACCGACCCGTTGTCAGCCAGAAATCAAGCGCGCTTTCCGCCAACAGTTGCATATCCTTGGCGCCATAAACCTTGCCCGAAACCGGCACCGGGCTTTCGCCGGGCACAAAAGGTCTGGGCACGTGGTGCACTTCGGCATACCGGCCGACTAGGTCGACGATCAGCTTGCGGAACTGGGGCTCGTCAAGAGTAAGTAGCTGTTCGGGGGTGCTGGGAAGGGGACTGTTCATTATTTATCACTTTCTTGCAGAACGGCATTCATCCTCACTTGATAATTCGCCAAGTGCCGACGCGAGACAGCCGCAGCATCCTCGCCAGCGACTTGAGCCCTATGCCATTCAATTATTTGATCAATAGTTTTGTCGAGATCAAGCGCTGGCCGCCAATTAAGTTCCCGTTGCGCCTTCGAACAATCGAGTTTCAAAACCCCGGCCTCGTGCCGCCCTCCGTCGCTGGTCAGCTCGAAACTCCCGCTGCCCCAGCGCTCCAGCATCCTCTCAACTATCCACGAAACCGGTCTGGCATCGGCCGGTGAGGGGCCGAAGTTCCAGGCATCAGCAAAGCGTGTATCGCCGAAGGCTAGGCGCTGGGCGATCAAAAGGTAGCCGCCTAACGCCTCGAAGACGTGCTGCCATGGTCGGATCGCGTGGGGTGATCGGATCGATACTCGCTCGCCGGCGATGATCGCGCGCATGATATCGGGAACAAGGCGGTCCTTCGCCCAGTCGCCACCGCCGATCACGTTGCCGGCCCGTACAGAGGCAAGCAGTGCCGCGCCAGGCGCGGAAAAGAATGACTGGCGATAGGAGGCGATCACGATCTCTGCTGCCGCCTTGCTAGCACTATAGGGGTCGTGTCCGCCGAGATGATCTGTCTCGCGATAGGGCCAAGCCCACTCGTTGTTGCGGTAGCACTTGTCGCTGGTCACCGCGACGATCGCCGCAAGCCCCTCCACCCGACGACAGGCATCCAGTACGTTGGCGGTCCCTTGTACATTAGTGGCGAAGGTTTCGCGCGGTTCATCGTAGGACAGGCGCACAAGCGGTTGCGCAGCGAGGTGGAACACCACCTGCGGCGCTGATTCGGCCACCACCGAATCAACGATTGCGGGATCGCGGATGTCGCCCTCGACGTGGCGCAAGAAGCCCGTCGCACCGATCTGGTTGAACAGGCTAACCTCATCGGCGGACAACGCAAGGCCGGTGACGTCCGCTCCCATCTCAGAAAGCCATAGGGCCAACCAGGTCCCCTTGAAGCCGGTATGGCCTGTCACCATTACCCGGCGGCCGGACCAGAATTTTGGGTCTACCAGCATTTCCAGGGGGCGCCTCTGGTCCAGAGTTCTTCGAGATAGATTTTGTCTCGCAAGGTATCCATTGGCTGCCAAAAGCCTTCGTGCCGATAGCCCCGCAGTTCGCCGTCGGCCGCCAACCGCTCCATCGGTTCGCGCTCCCAAGTCGAATTCGGGCCCTCAACATAGTCGTCCAGAACCGACGGGTCGCCGACGAAGAAGCCACCATTGATCAACCCGCCGTCGCCAGCCGGCTTCTCGCGGAACCCGGTTACGCTGTCGCCCGCGAATTCGAGCGCTCCGAAGCGGCCTGGAGGCGCCACCGCGGTGACCGTCAACTTGGCGCCGTGTGCCTTGTGGAAGGCCAGCAGCGCGGTAATGTCGATATCGGCCAGCCCGTCGCCATAGGTGAAGCAGAACGGCTCTCCGTCTGGAATATAGGGGCGCACAGCCTTCAACCGACCGCCAGTCATAGTATCCGCACCAGTATCGACCAGCGTAATCCTCCAGCCTTCGTTGCGGTTACGATGTACATCAATCCCGTTCGTTTTGAGATCGATCGTGACATCGGCGAGATGCAGAAAGTAGTTCGCAAAATACTCTTTAATCAGGTAGCCTTTGTACCCGAGGCAAATTACGAAATCCTTCACGCCATGGGAGGAATAGATCTTCATGATGTGCCAAATAATCGGCATTCCGCCGATCTCTACCATAGGCTTCGGACGAACGGACGTCTCCTCCCCAAGCCGAGTTCCGAGCCCTCCGGCTAAAATTACTGCTCTCATTTCATTATTTCCTAGGGGTACTCAGGCCAAAGGACAAGACCGCTCCGTTGCTTACAAACACATATAATTGATGAACATAAGTTGCAACATTTATTCTCAGAAATGACATACTTTTTTGCAATAGAATTCAGTATGTTGGCAATTTTTTCCTTGAATGTGATCTGGCACGCAAGTGAGCAAGCTGTCGAACGGCATGGGAAGCGCATTGCCCCTCGCGATTTATCCTCACGCCTGTGGCAAGCGATCGGGTCAACGCATGGGGTGCCGCATCCAGTGAGTTTTTTGGAAGCGTGTCCAGCGGCTATGGCTATGGCTATGGCAAGCGATACGGAGAAGATTATGAGGAGGCGCGCGGATAGTGGCTGCGTCGCCTTCTAAGACAGTCAAAATCCAAGTTATCGCGCTAGTCGCGCTGATTGCCGCCTGGCAATCCTATCAGTTTGCAGTCACTGTCAATCTCAGGTTAGCTGATCCTGAAGCCGCTCTTCAGCGCCAACCCGACGACGCTTTCGCACTTGCCAAGGTTGTTAAAAACAAAAGCAGAGCCGCAGAAGAGTATGTGTCCGATGCGGCAGACACAAGCGCGGCAATCCAAAGCCTAGTCAAGACCCCGCTAAGCCGGTCATCGCTGAGAATTATCGGCATGAACTCTGCAGCGGCGGGGGAAGCGCAGACGGCTTTTGCAGCCATGTCGCTTGCAGACAGGGTCTCGCGGCGTGATACGACGGCTCAGATCTGGTTGCTTGAGCGCGCAGCCGCGAGCGACAACTTCGATGCCATCCTGCGTCACTATGATGCGGCCATGTCGGTCTCACCTGAACTTGGCCCCATATTGCTGCCAATAATGGTCGACGCCCTGCAGTATAGGCAAGTCAGAGAGGGAATGCGTGCTTACGTTTTACGGCAAGCGCGCTGGATGCCCGCCTTTCTCAGTCTTGCTGCACGTGATGCGTCATTAGACAATTTGGTTGATCTGATGAGGCCGGTCGCAGGAGCATGGTCCGGCGAAGAATATGAGCCGAGCGTCGCACAGATTATCTACCGCCTTGCAGCAAACTCAGGCGAGGATGCAGCCATGGGGCTGGCAGAGGCGGTGTGGGGCGATTTTGATGCTGAGAAATTTTCTGACAGCGCACCAAGTGAAGCGACCCTCGACCGGCGGCTCGGGCTGCTGGCGTGGGAACTCGGTGAAGACAGCGGCATACAAAGCCGGCTCAACGTCAACGGCGCGATTGAAGTCACAATGCGGCCCCTGTCTCGCGGCGTTGTGTTGCGGCGACATTTTCCAGTTGAGGAAGGGCAGGCCTACAATTTGACGCAAAGGGTTAACTTCAAGGGTGAAGGCGGCGCGCGCCTCGTATGGCACGGGGACTGCGTGACAAATTCTGGGACCCAGCGCATTTGGGAGCAGAGCCTGCCTGCCGCTGGCCAGGCGGTGACGTACCGCTCGGCAATTGTTGTACCGCTAGATTGCGGAATGATTTCATTTACGCTAAGAGGGTCTGGTCCAGACGGCCAGCGTTCCGCTTCAGCAACTATCGGAGAACTAACGCTAAGCGAATGATGCAAGGACCACAGGTCCGTTGATCAAAAATTACCAAAGCAAAAAAAAGAATTTCACGATGGTCACTGAGAGTGTTTTAAACTTTCTTGTATCCGTACGCCGTCTTCCGCCTTTGAGTGAGCTGACGGGCGATGAGGAGCGCCTGTTGTTTGAGCTCAAAGCGCTGCAGGATGCCGGCGTGGATCTGACAGTGACCGGCGTTTACAAACTCCTTCAAGGCAAATCAGGATCGACAGCGTACCGCAATTTGACCGGCCTTAAGGAAAAGGGACTAGTCGATGTCGCAGTGGACGAGCAAGATGGTCGAAGGCGGAATATTGCATTCACATTGACCGCCGAGCGCCTTTTCAGACAGTTTGCTAATAGATGAACTCGGCTGAGGTTCGAGCAACATCTGTCGAGCATCTTCGCGCGCGCAATCTTAGCAATTATCCCAAGGCACAAAATACTCCGTCAGACAGTGTGAGCGACCGCCCGCGCGCCATGAGCTTTCTTATCCCGGGCGCATTCGGTGTTTGCTTTTCTGTGCATAGGTGTGCCTCAGCTTCTGTCGTTTGCGTACTATAAGGTCCTTTCATATATGACTTAGTTGGACAGGTTCGCGGAGGTTACCGCAAAATGGCAATTAAGCTTTCCGATGTGTTATGGCAGCCTGAGGTGCCGTTGGCCAAGCGTCCCGAACAAACATTTGGCTTTGGTTGCATATTCGCGGGCCTATACATACTCCTCGCTTATGTACCCTCCGCAGTCGGTGTTTACGAGCATGTGATTTCATTCAACACTTGGATTTTTTATCCGCCGGCATTTGTGAGGCTGGTCGCCTTCCTTGTTTTAGGGTTCTGGTCTGTGCCCTTCATTTTTGTGGCGCAATTGATGCTCGGCGCAGCGGGGTTTGACCCGGCAGCGGGGTTCGCAAGCCCTGCGGTCGCCTTTGCCTCAGCCGTAGGCGCGCCACTTGCCGCGGCGATTGCCGCAAGGGCCATTTCGCTCAAGACAGACCTTTCCGACCTGAATGGCTTGCGCCTTTTAGTGCTTTCAATTGCCTGCGCGTGCGGTAATGCGCTCTTTCTCAGGGCGAGCCTTATGATGGGCGGACAAGGCGATCCTTCGACATTGCCGGACTATATTTCGATAATTGCCGGAGACACGATAGGCACATGGGCGGTGATTTACGTCTTGAAAGGGACGCTGATTGTCTTTGAACGCTGGCCGCTGCGGTGGTTTAGCGAATGAATTATTTTCATTTTACAGATGAAACAATTTCATATATAAGATTTTCTTTGAGGTTGGGTGGGGTATCGCTTTGTGCCGAACTTTTTTCGCCGCCTGCTTTTCTGCAAGCGAGGCGCCCACCGCGTAGCAAAAACTCGCGTCAAGCACGATGGGCAAACTTGGGTGGGCCCTTGCCGAGACTGCGGAACAAAGATGGCCAAGTCAGCGCGCACCGGAGCCTGGCATGTTGTCCAAAGCCATAAGGCGTAAGACCCTTAGTCGGGTGCCCTGCGACTTGGCCCAACCAAGCGATCTTGAATCGGCCAGCGTTCTTACATGATCCTTAACTGTCGACGTGACAGCCTAGCTCCCTATCGCCAGCCTGCGCGCTCGAGGGCTCACAAGTCGCAAACGGAAAAGCTTCTGGGCATGCTCGAAGTTGCTACAGCCTATTACACTTCGTGCAAACGAATAGGGCAAGCAACTTCTCATCCCTTACCAATAGTCTAGAAGGTCAGTATGACAGTTCTTATTACCGGTTCAGCTGGGTTCATCGGCTATCATCTGACCCAACTTCTTCTCAGCAAAGGGGTTGCGGTTGTCGGCTATGACGGCATGACCGACTACTATGATGTCCGCCTCAAGCAGCGGCGCCACCAGATGCTGCTACAAAACCAAAACTTCCGCGCCCAAGAGGGCATGCTGGAGGATCTCGAGCGCCTGCGCGCGCTGGCGCTAGAGGTGAAGCCCAAGGTTATCATTCACCTCGCCGCGCAGGCTGGCGTGAGATACAGCCTTGAAAATCCCCGCGCCTATGTCGACGCAAACTTGGTCGGCGCATTCAATGTCATGGAAATCGCGCGCGAGCTGGCAGTGGATCACCTGCTGATGGCTTCAACCAGCTCGGTTTACGGCGCAAATGAAAAGATCCCCTTTGCCGAAACCGACCAAGCCGATGCGCCGATGACGCTTTATGCGGCGACCAAGAAAGCCAATGAGGCGATGGCGCACAGCTATTCGCATTTGCATGGCATCCCGACCACAATGTTTCGTTTTTTTACCGTGTACGGCCCTTGGGGGCGGCCGGATATGGCGCCATTCAAATTCACCAAAGGGGTTCTCGAAGGCACGCCTATCGACGTGTATAACGATGGGAATATGTATCGCGACTTCACCTATGTGACCGACCTGGTTCGCGGTATCGAATTGCTGATCGACCAACCGCCCGAGGCCCCTAGCGCCCGCAGCCGGGCCATCGAAGGCGACAGCCTGTCCCCCAATGCGCCCCATCGCGTGGTCAATATCGGCAATGGCGACAAAGTCAGGCTGGTCGATTTCATTGAAGCGATCGAAACGGCATGCGAGCGCAAGGCCATCAAAAATTTCATGCCTATGCAAAAGGGTGACGTGCCGGCCACATGGGCGGACAACTCACTTCTGCGCGCGTTAACAGGCTATGCTCCGCAAACTGAAGTGCGAGAAGGCGTGCAGAAGTTTGTCGACTGGTACCGTGAGTATTATTCAGTCTGAGCTTCAGTAGCTGCGAGCAAGCTGCCGCTCTGTCTGGAGACTGGCGCCAGCCAGTATCACGCAGCCCGCTTTCTGGCTGGCAGTTCAGACAGGCAAGTTTTTCTTGGAGTGCTTGGGCTCCGCTAAAATAGATTATTGATACCAATGGACTCAATCGCGACGCGAAACATTTGCATCACCAATTGGAATAGCGCTGCAAGCCGCTGATGCGCCTCTCATTCTCGGCAGCCAGGCAACGTACTTTGATAAGCTCGCGCTGATTTTGATCTGTCTCGGCCTCTTTCGAGCTCAAGTCGCAACGAGCATCACGTTGTCGGACCCACAAGGTTTGTTGAGCCGATAGTTTATCGCGAGTCGCCTCATCCAATCCCGCCCATAGGTCGTTCAAGGCATTCTTGGAAACGGCCAAGCGATACCTTTCCTCCGCCAAGGATGCACTCAATACGGCGCCGCGAGCCTCAAGGACCTCTTTCTCATAGGCTTCGCGCCGCGCCTTCTGAGCTTCAACGGGTGCGAGCATAATTGGCGCACCCTCAACCAATCTAATCAAACCCCCAATACGCCCCGCATCCCGGGCAGAAAGATCAGCATCAACAACCCGCACTGGTTCGCTGCCGGAGATAGCATAGAAAATCGGCAGAGAGGTAATTTGAGACACAGCCGGAAGTGAAAGATCATATTCTAACGACAAAGCATCCGCTAAACCTTCAAGGGCCTCCGTTCCAGGCCCCGCGGGCCGAACGTCAATTGAGGCCCAGCACAAGATCTCACCATTTTCCGATACGCCCCGCTCCGCGACCTCTTTGATAATTATTTCTACGTTGTTGTCAGAGAAGTTTGCACGGCCTGATAAGTTAGAGAGCGAGGAAAGCGCATCACTAAACTGAGGTCTAAGGTCTTCATCTGCAATCGATGAGGCATAGCGCGTAATATCGATCAGGCGCGCAACGCCATCGTTGGTCGTATCCCGCGCAAGCGCAGTTTGAGTTACAAAGCCGCGAAAAGCATCGCGGCCCGCTTCGGAGCCACATGTCTTCGTGGCAGGTTCCTCGGCCGATTGTTCAGTACACGCGGAGATAAAAATTAAGGCGCCAAGAAGAATACCAGCGCCTAAAGGTCTCCACGCGAACAGTAGCTGTTTGATCGGGCTCGCCCGGGTGTTGGATTGCGGCATCCGCGTTCCGCCTCAATAATTGTAGCCATACTCTGGATCTGCGTCATTCCACTTAACGTCGACGGTGTCTATTTTCTCAAAGACGCTTGGAACGACCTCGCCGACGACACCAGTATATTCGAATATGACCAAATCCTTGCCTAGGTTATCCTTACCCCGCAGAATTCGAGAGTAAGATGAGGGCTCTACATAAACATTGCGCAGTGGCAGGAATTGATCTGCGCCACCCAGCTCGCTAGAGTAACCGAACTCAAAGAAGATGCTGGAAGTCTTGTCTACCGCGGATTTTAGAACGTCGAACTCTGCGGGCTTCAATTCGCCTGCCTCATCGCGTGCCAGAGCGCCCAGAGCCTTATAAAAAAGATTATTACCCCGGTAGTAGATGATAATGTCGAATGTTATTTTATCAGTCGAGCCTTGATAAATCTTTTCTGTCTCGCCCCAGCTTGAGGAGTCTGCCACGGGGACACGAACATATTCTTCACCCTCAACCAGTTTGTAGACGTCCAGGTCGCGAACCAAAACTGAAGGCAAATCGTCGCGATTCTCGTATCGACCGTCGATGGCAGGCTCTCCGCCAGAGCAGGCAGCAAGACCGCCAAGACCGATTAAAATAATGAAAAGGCGCCCCTTGTTACCCTTGTTCATCCTTCCCTCCATCTTTTTAAATTCTTTTGGGTTCGACGGTCTTAGCGGTAGGGTTCGAGCCTACCAAGGCCATCAAAGAAAAGTCTCTATCAAAAATGAGAAGGTCGTCGGATGGTTCCCGAGCCCCCTTTGTCCATCTCGCGGAAAAACATGGCGTGTAAAATCAGCCGCCGCCCAGGCCATTTGCCCTATCGGCCGGGGCTATAATTTTTCGTGCTGAAGCACGACCAGAATTTTATGCGGCAGCGAAACCTTGCTTTGTTTAGAGGTGATCAGCCGTTGTTTGGCTCCTCGGGCGTGTTCTCTAAATTCTCAGGAACTAACCCTGGCAAAGGCGCCTCGTTTTCTTCGCCTGGCAGGGCCTGCTGCCTTTCATGCTCAAGCCGCTCAAGGTATTCACGCTCGATCTGCTCGACGCGATCCTGCTCGGCGGCAGCGTCAACGTCGATGTTAGAGAGCCGGTCCTGGCGTGCCTGTTCGATCAGCTGGCTGAACCGCACCCGAGTGCTCGCTTCTTTGTCGGCGTAGGCCGCATCGATCATTTGCTGCGTGCACCCGGTGAACCCGCCCGCGCCGGCGGGGCTGCAAGACATGGTGCCAAAGGCGCCGATCATCTTGAACCGTTCGACACGTTCAGCCCAAGGTGTATTTTCGGGACTGGAGCTGGTGCGCAGATTGGAGGGGATGCGATAACGCTCGGCCTCAACCAAAATCTGGCAGACGACAATCTCTTCATCATTGGATGGCTCGGGGCATTCATTCTCGTCATAAGCGATGACCATATTGACCCGGTCGCCCGCTTCATCCTGCGCGGCAGCCGGGCTGGCGGCGAAAGCCATGCCCGCAAAGCCGATTGTACATAGAGTAGCCAGACGTTTCATATCGCTCAGTCCTTCATCGTGTCCGTGCCGAGGGTTACAGCGCACTTCAGTTGAATAGCATATGAAGCGCCTCTACGCGCCTTGATCGGGATCAAATACGCTCGGCCAATTTTATCGCGGCCCGGCAACCCAGCCTTATTGCGCCGGAAAGCAATGGATAGGCGGGCGCTTTCTCCGCGCCATATTTCAATGCTGTATCTCGATGTTCGCGCTCTTCCTCGCGGAATTGATGGATCATTTCCGCAAGCTCGGGATCTTTGCCGCTATCCGCCAGCCGATCGAGCTGCTCCGAGTAATGCTTGTCGATCTCTTCTTCGACCGCAGCCGTGCAAGCCATGGCCGCTTCGGGACCGAGCAGTGCCGTACCCGCGCCCAGCGCATAACCGGCCGCCGACCAAAACGGCTGCAAGGCTGTCGGGCGGACGCCTCGCTCTGCCATCAGCGCGTCAAACTTTTCTCGATGAACTTTTTCCTGCTCGGCCATGTGGACGATTTCCTGAGCATGCGGCCCACGCTCGCCCATTACAGCCAACTGCCCTTCGTAGATCCGCGTCGCGCCGAACTCGCCGGCCTGGTCAACGCGGATCATGCGATCAAGTTCATCCTTGGTCATACGCTCTATTTAGGCCTTCTTGTTGCTCTTTGCCATAAGCGACCAGACCAGCACTGCGGTTCCGCACGACACGATAAAATTCCAGCCTGCGAGCGAAATGCCGAACAGATCCCACGGCGCCGCATCACAGCGGATGATGGGTGCGTTCATGATCGCGTCCATCGGATCAACATCGGTCGGAACTGCGCTCGAACAAGCGCTCAGCCCTTCCCACCAGCCGTACTCGACACCGGCATGGAAACCGCCGATCACGCCGGATACGAAAATCGCAAGTCCCGCCAAAGCGATCCACAACCGGCGCGGCGGCGCAAGGAATGATAGGAACGCAAGGCCCAAAGCCACAAAGTGCGGATAGCGCTGCCACCAGCACATTTCGCACGGATACAGCCCGAACCCATATTGCGACAGATACGCACCGCCCAAAAGCAGCGCAGGCACGCTTAGCGCTAGGTGCTGCGCGAGAATCTCGCCCGGCTTTTCCGCTTCCAAATGGTTCATGATGGGCGCGCTAGCTCAATTAATTGCGCAACGCCACTGTGTTGCGCAAAGCCACAGTCGCGCGCGTCGTGCGGCGCAAGGTTTCCAGCGCATAATGCAGCTGGAAATCTTCCACGCCTTGTTCTTCAAGCTCTGCTGCGGTCAGCTGGAAACGCGGATCATCGATTGTATCGACTTCAACCTTGGCATCTTCAACGCCCAGATCATTGACCAGGTGCCCGCGCAGATCACTCTCGCGCATGAGATATTTGTTGCGTTTTTCCAGATCCGGATCGGACAATTGCGGAACCTTGATGTCAGGAGTGATGCCGCCTTCCTGAACCGACTTTCCGGCCGGCGTGTAATAGCGCGCCGTTGTCAGCTTGATGGCTGAATCACGACCCAGCGGCAGAAGCGATTGCACGCTGCCTTTGCCGAAACTGCGCTCACCCATCACCAAAGCGCGGCGATGATCCTGCAGCGCGCCGGCAACAATCTCTGAAGCTGATGCAGAACCTGCATCGATCAGGACGATCAAGGGCATATCGGAAGCGATCTCACCCATATACTTCTGCGCTTCGCGGCGCGGCAGGTGGCGATAGTTGATCAGCTCGTCCGCATCGTAATGGACGTTCTCACCGCGAGCGCGACCACGTTGAGACACGATCCGGCCTTCGGACAGGAACAGGTCTGACAATCCCACGGCTTCATCAAGCGACCCCCCGGGGTTGGAGCGCAAGTCAAGGATCAGACCTGACATCTTGCCTGTGGCCTCGCTTTGCAAAGCTTCCCATGCGGCATAGACATCACGGCCCACATTTGTGCTGAATTCATTGACAGAGATAACACCGATATTGCCGCTCTGGAGCTCGTAGGTCACAGGCTCCAACTCGATGACGCCGCGTGTCACGGAAACCTCGATCGGCTCGTCGCGTCCTGGGCGGAAGATAGTGAGTTCAATCGACGTGCCCTCTGCGCCGCGCATCCGCGCAACCGATGTATCAAGATCATTGCCGTATATCAGCTCGCCATCGAGGTGGGTGATGAAGTCACCCGCCTTGATGCCCGCCTTTTCAGCCGGGCTGCCCTTGAACGGCGAGACAACCTTGACCGCGCCTTCATCAAGTACGACCGAAAGGCCAAGCCCCGAATAGTTTCCGTCGATCATCGTGGTCAGGCGTTGCAGCGCGCTGCCATCGACATAGGCCGAATGCGGATCAAGTGATCCGAGCATGCCGTTGATTGCGCCGCGGATAAGCTGGTCATCCTCGACTTCTTCGACATAATTGGCTTTGACCTGCTGATACGCTGCAAAAAGCTTGGCAAACTGCGGGCCTGCACGCCCGTCAATCTGCGCCATTCCGGCAGTGGTAGCCGGGATCAATGCCACAGCTGTAACCAGAGCGGCGCTGCGCAGCAGATCAGCAATTCTCATCGGTATTCTCTCCAATATTATCACTCTGTTCTATCGCGCAGCGCGGCTGAACGCCAGATGATGATATCGATCCGTCCCGCAATGGTTCGTTCCAATGGCCAAAACTATTCTAAAGGCAGGCGTACAACGTCGGTCCTCCGGGGATTTCTTATAGCACATTCAGAGGGTTAATGGGTTTTCCGCGTTCGCGCAGTTCATAAGAAATCTCTGCCTGATCAAGTGCCGCGGTACCGATTGGCGCGCCGCCAATGACCTGCGAGCCGGTGTTTACGCTGGTTTGCGCCAATCCGGTTATCAGGCTGGTCCAGCCATTTGCGTGCTCGATGATCACGATTCGCCCGAATCCACGATATACACCGGCGAAGGACACCCGCCCCAATGCCGGCGCAACTATTTGTGCGCCGCTTGCGGGCGCAATGGTAATGCCCTTGCTTCGTATTCCTGCGTCACCTTCTTCACCGAATCCTGTGATCGTCCGGCCGTGAACCGGAAGCTGGAATTGAGCCGGCGGGGACGTTTCCTGCGCGCGCGGCGTCGCGTTAGTGGTGGGCATCACACGAGAGGCCCCGGGACGTGCGGGCCGCATGATCGGCCCGGCAAGCGTTGCGAGTTCTTCTCTGACCAGTCCAGCGCGATCGAGCTCGCCGACCAGTTGATCCAGGTCTCGCGCTTGCTCTGCCAAAGCCAAGGCGCGTTGCGCTTCTCGGCGCGCCAGCGCGCTGTTGCTGCGCGAAGCCTCTTGCTGTTGCCGCATTAGTGCCGCGAGCTCGTTGCGGCGGTTCTGCAGATCGGTCTCGCTTGCCTGAAGCTCGGCGAGCGAGCGAGCAGCTTCACTCTCGAGCGCGCGGCCTTGTTCCACTTCACTGCGTAGGCTGGCGGTTTGCTCGCGGATCTGTGGCAAGGTTGTCTCTAGAACAGCGCGTACATAGACTGTGTCGCGCAGTGACCCTGGTTGCAGCGCCGATAACACAATGGGCCTGCGCGCCATGTTCTGGATCGCTGCGGTCAATCTAACCAGCGGCTGTTGCCGCTTGGCCAACCGCGCATCGAGCACAGCGCGCTGATCCGCGATAATCGCAAGTTGCGCAGAGGCTGCGAGAATATCCGCTTCACTTTGCTGTATCTGCGCAGCCAGCGCCGCGCTTTCCTTCGCCAGCCGGTCAATTTCTGCGGTCGCAAGGCTTGCTTCCTGACTGAATTTTTCGGCCCGTTGCTGAGCGAACTCTGCGGTGGCTTGAGCGCGTTCAAGCGCCTGTCGCGCATCCTCTGTACTGCCGAATCCCGCGACCGATGCCGAGGCCGCGCTGATATTCAGCGATTCTTGCGCCGCCAATGCGCCCCAGCCGATGGCGATTGCGCCTGCTCCAACGAGCAGCAGCTTCGTAAGGTTGGGGCTATCAGCAGGCATGGCCTCACCCTGCCCGATGATAGGGGTGCCCTGCAAGAATTGTCGTGGCGCGATAGAGTTGCTCCATCAGCATTGCGCGCGCCATCAGGTGCGGCCAGGTGGCTTTGCCAAAGGCGAGAAGCAGATCGGCCTCGGTGCGCTCCTGCTTATTGTGGCCATCGGCAGCGCCCAGGACAAAGCGCGCTTCGCGCATGCCGTCATCGCGCCAGCCAGCCATGATCGACGCCAATTCTTCTGACGTCAGATTCTTGCCGCGCTCATCCAACATCACGGTTTTGCAGGGTGTTTGAGGTTCAGGAATTCGCCCGCCAGTTTCGGGCAGTTCGGTCAGCTTGACCGGCCATTGCAATCGCTTCTCGTATCGCGCCACAAGTTCTGCCTCGGGGGATCGAGCAATTTTGCCGCGTGCGATGACGTGAAGAAGCATGATCAGAAATTCGCGAACGCGCTGCGCCGGGATGACTTCCCACGCCCACGCAGTTCAAACGTTACGCGTTGCCTGCGGCCGGTTTTGCTTCATCAAAGCCCCACATGCGCTCCAGATTGTAGAAGCTGCGGACCTCCGGACGGAACAGATGTACGACCACATCACCCGCATCGATCAGCACCCAGTCAGCCGCCGGGAGCCCTTCAACACGCGCGGAGCCAAAGCCCTGCTGCTTGATTTTCTCCGCCAGTTTTTGCGCCATCGCGGCGACCTGACGGGTCGAGCGACCCGACGCGATCACCATATGGTCAGCTATCGAGCTCTTCCCCTCAAGCGGGATCGAGACCAATTCCTGTGCCTGGTCATCATCAAGCTGGCCAAGCACGAGCTTGTGCAGTGCCTCGGAAGACAGATCGGACTTAGCCATGGATTGCAATCCCTGGCTGGCGGTTTCGGCAGAAGCCGTGGATGTTTGCGCCTGATTCATAGGCGTTTGCGATACTCCCCAATGTCAATTGGTTGATGGAAACAGGTGCGATGATGCGCACTGGATCAGATGGAACGCTGATGCGCTCTATCATGAGCCCCCCTCTGCCCAAGCCTCTGGCCCGGCGTGAACCAGGCGATGAGTCAGTGGATCGCGAGGAGGAGCTCCGGCATAGCGCAAAGCCCAGTCCGGATCAGCGCGGCGGATCGCCGTGGCTGAACGTGGATCGGGATCAAAACGCAATAACACCAGTGCCGGTGCGCTCCCATTGCCCCCGTTGAAGAAGCTGGCGTTCGGAACCTGATAGCGCCTGAGCCAGGCCATGGCGGGGCTCGCCAAAGCAGCACCGTTATAGCCAGGCCTTGCGATGACCGCAATCGGCATTGTTCGGGCAATGGTGCGCCATTTGCGCCACAGGTGAAACTGCGCAAGATTGTCTGATCCCATCAACCACACGAACTGCCGCTTGGGGTAGCGCCGGGTCAGCGCCCTGAGTGTGTCTACGGTAAAGCGCGTTCCCAATTCCCGCTCGATCGCTGTCGGAACAATAGGGGCGCCGCGCGCCTGATCCGCCGCCGATTTGAGCCGTGCCGGAAGCGGCGCCATGCCTTTCTTCGGCTTGAGCGGGTTGCCAGGCGAGACCAGCCACCAAACTTCATCCAGCCCCAGCGCATCCATCGCAAAGCGCGTGATCCGGCGATGCCCGCCATGTGCAGGATTGAAACTGCCGCCCAGCAAGCCTGTTCGGATGGGGGTCATGCTGCGCAGGACTTATGGCCTTGCCTGTCCGCTACCACGGACTTGCCATTTGTAGGTGGTGAGGCCCTCTAGCGCGACCGGGCCGCGCGCGTGCAGACGCCCGGTGGCAATGCCGATCTCCGCGCCAAGCCCGAACTCGCCGCCGTCAGCGAACTGGGTCGATGCATTGTGCATCACGATCGCACTGTCCACTTCGGCGAGGAAGCGTTCGGCCGCGCCCGGGTCATTTGTGATGATCGCTTCGGTGTGGTTGGAAGAGTGGCGCGCGATATGCGCCATTGCAGCGTCAAGCCCGTCAACAATCGCGACCGAGACAACCGCGCCAAGATATTCCGTGCCCCAGTCACTGTCGTTCGCCGGGACAACTTGAGTATTCAGCGACTGAGCACGCGAGTCACCCCGGACTTCGCAGCCAGCATCAAGCAAGGCCCGCACCAGGTCAGCCGCTGCTGTGAATCTGGCATCAATCAACAATGTCTCCATCGCCCCGCAAATGCCCGTTCGGCGCATCTTGGCATTGACCACGATCTCGCGCGCCATCGCCGGATCAGCTGCCGAGTGTACGTAAGTGTGACAAATGCCGTCCAGATGCGCCAGCACTGGTACCCGCGCATCATTCTGTACCCGCTCGACAAGGCTTTTGCCCCCGCGCGGCACAATCATGTCAATCAGGCCAGCCGCTCTGAGCATCGCGCCAACAGCTTCGCGATCCTGGGTGGGCATCAGCTGCACGATTTCCGGAGGTAGGCCCGATGCGGTCAGCCCGCGGACGAAAGCAGCGTGAATGGCTCTGTTCGAATGCGCCGCCTCGCTGCCTCCGCGCAGCAACGCTGCGTTGCCGGACCGCAGGCAGAGTGCAGCCGCGTCAGCGGTCACATTCGGGCGGCTTTCATAAATGATACCAATCAGCCCGATCGGTACACGAACCCGGCTGATCTCGAGACCATTCGGCCGGGTTGAACTGTCGATAATATCGCCAACGGGATCAGGCAAGCCGGCCACGGCCTCGAGGGCGGAGGCCATCGATTCTAACCGGTTTGGATCAAGGGTAAGGCGGTCCAGCATGGCACCGGTTAGTCCTCGCGCCTCACCATCAGCCACGTCCTGCGCATTGGCAGAGAGGATAGCAGCAGAGTCTTCTCGAATAACGGCGGCTGATTGCATCAGCGCATCAGCCTTTGTCGCACTTGAAAGCGCCGCAAGTTTGCGCTGGGCCGTGCGCCCTTTGAGCGCGAGGCCTTCAACAAGGCTGGCAAAATCCGCCGTTCCAGGGTCAATCTTCGTAGCCATCCCGCTTGCAATAGCAGCGTGACGCCACGCTGTCAGTCAGCGAATCCTAGGGGGCTAAAAAGGCGGGCTTCCGCGGTTTTTTGGTAAACTTGCGACGCAGGGATTTTAAGGAATCCCCTTATGGGATCGATTCATCGCAGCTTCATTTCGACTCGACCCGCACGTTAAGAAATGATTCGACCTTTGTGTCTAGCGACCTTAGGCATTGCACAGGGTAAGAAAAGCAGCACCACGAAGAGGGGTCGCATTGCAACACGAACAATCCGCTAGCGGGTGGGGCAACCGCTTGCGTCGATGGTTCCCGGACCGTGAATTCTTCATGCGGTCAGAGGGTCAGGTCCGCTTTATCAAGATATCATCGCGCGTGCAGATGGCCGCGGCATCAGTCGTGCTCGCTTTGCTGGTCGGATGGGGTATCTCGATGGCAAGCATGGCGTGGACACAATATCGCGCCTCTGCGGATCGGGCATCGCTCCTCGCACGCGAAGCGCATGTCGCCACACAGGAAGAGCGAATGGCCGCCTACGGCGGTGACCTGGAAGGCGTGGTTGAAGATCTGAAGGCTCGGCAGGAGTTCCTCGAAGCCATTGAGCCGATGCTGCCAGAAGACATTCGCGAAGGCGAAACCGTATCCGATTCCTCAAGCGAAGCAGCTGAAACCATCGAAAAAGTCGGCGCCCTGATCCCGGAGGCGCGCGGCCTTGCAGAAATCGAAGCGCGCCAGCTCGCTTTCGTGGAGCGTTTGACCCGATTTGCTGACCGGCGCGCTGAACGCACCGCAAATGCAATGCAGAAGCTCGGCCTAGATCCACAGGCAACGTTGCGCCGCGCGGAGCGCGAGGCATTGGGTGGTCCGCTTGAAATTCTCGCGACCTCGGCCAGCGGCGAAGTTGACCCGCGCTTTGAACGCTTGGGCCTGAGCCTTGCGCGGATGGCTGCGCTCGAGGCCAGTTTGGACGCCATCCCTCAAGTCAGCCCGACCAATATGAGCCAGACCCGTATCTCGTCTGGCTTTGGCTATCGCCGCGATCCCTTCACTCGTCGCGGCGCGATGCATCGCGGGCTGGATTTCAAGGGCCCGCGGGGGTCACCGATCTATGCCGCAGCCGATGGACGGGTTAGTTTCGTCGGTCGCAAGTCGGGATATGGCAATGTTGTGGAAGTCAGCCACGGTAACGGCGTTCTGACGCGCTACGCCCACCTTTCCGCTTTCACTTCGCGTGTTGGCGATGAAGTCAAGGCTGGCGATCCGATCGCCAAGCTCGGCAACACTGGCCGTTCCACCGGCCCGCACTTGCATTTCGAGGTGCGCATCAATGATCGCGCGGTCAATCCGCGCCCCTTCCTGGAGACCGCGCAAGATGTTCTCAAAGAAGCCCGCGAACCCGACGCGGCCGGCAGCAGCGAGTAATTCGATGGCCGGCAGCAATTCCAGTTCGACCTTTTCCGTGATCGGATCAGACGTCAAAATCAAAGGTGATGTCGAAGCATCGGCAGACCTGCATGTCGATGGCTCGATCGAAGGCGACATCAAATGCTCTTCGCTGGTTCAGGGCGAAACGAGCCAGATTATCGGCGGAGTTGTGGCTGAAACCGCGCGCCTGGCTGGCAAGGTTAATGGCTCGATCCGCGCCCGCGAATTGGTCGTGTTGCGTAGCGCGCAGATCCATGGTGATGTGCAGTATGAAGCCTTGACCATTGAACAGGGCGCGCAAGTCGATGGCCGTTTCGCACATGGCAAAAAGGCGAACGATGCGGTTGCCGCTTCGCAAAAGCCGGCGCTCCAACCTACGGGTGACCAACCCAGGGCAGAGGATGGCGAACCAAAGCTCGGCCTGGTCAACTAAGGCCATCCAATCCGGAAGAGATAGAGGGCGTCCATTTCGGGCGCCCTTTTCATTTGGTTCTCGATCTCAAGCAGTCCTGAAGGGCTTCGGCGCGCGTTAGGGGTGGGCGGCCTCAGAGGACTTCGGCGCGTGTTGGGGGTGGGCGGCCTCAGAGGACTTCGGCGCGCAGGGCCTTGCGATCCAGCTTGCCGATCAGAGTCTTGGGCAGTTCGTCCCGGATCACCACGAGATCGAGCCGCTCATGCTTGCCTACGCGATCGTTGACCCAGTTGGCGAGCTCCTCTGCCGTCGCCTTCGCGCCCTCGTTGAGCGTCACAAACGCGCGCGGCATTTCGCCCAGGTAATCATGCGGCACACCGATCACGAGCGCTTCTTTGATCGCTTCGTTTTGAACGATTACATGTTCGACCTGGCTCGGGAACACTTTGAAACCGCCCACTGCGATCATGTCTTTGATGCGGTCAACGATTTGCAGGAACCCATCCTGGTCGATCACCGCAACATCGCCGGTTCGCAACCAGACTTTGCCTTCGCGCTCAATCAACACTTCGGCCGAGGCTTCTTCGCGATTCCAGTAACCGCGCATGATTTGCGGCCCATGCACTGCAAGCTCGCCTGGTTCGCCCTCGGGCGCAAGCTTGGTGTAATCTTCTTTGTCGAGGAACATCACTTCGGTACCGGCCACAAGCTGCCCTATGGTTCCGCGCTTGCGTTTTCCTTTATATGGGTTAGCCGAAACGACACCCGAACTTTCAGTGAGGCCATAGCCTTCTACCAGTCGGACACCTGTAACGGCTTCAAATTTCTCATGCACCGGCGCCGGCATCGGTGCGCCGCCGGAAATGCACACCTTCAGCGACGATAGATCGGTCTTGGCCAGATCGGGATGATCGAGCAAAGCCTGGAACATTGTCGGCACGCCCGGAAATCCGGTCGTCCTATGTTTGGCAATAGTTGCCAGAACCTGACCCGCATCAAAGCGTGGCACCATCGCGATCGACGCGCCGCTGGCGACCGCATGATTGAGCAGCGCGGTGTTCGCAAAAACATGGAAAAACGGCAACGCGCCCATGAACACTTCATTTTGGTGATTATCGAACGGATTGATCGCTACGACCTGCTGCGCGTTTACTGACAGGTTCGCATGCGTCAGCATCGCACCTTTCGGCCGACCAGTGGTTCCGCCCGTATATTGGAGCAAGGCAACGTCATCGGTGGAAACTGTCGGCAGATCGGCGTTCGGATCGAACTTAAGCTCTGACCAACTGCGCACATTTCTGTCCCAGCGCACCCTGGCGATCTTGCTGCGCCCAAGGATGCGCAAAGCCAGACCTTTGAGAATTGGCAATTGTTCAGCCAGCGAGCCGACCACCAGAGTTTCCAGCCCGGAACAATCGAGCACTTCGCGTGCAGACTTATAGAGCTCCGGTACATCAATCGTGACCAGCAGACGGGTGCCCGAATCCTCTACCTGCCATGCCAGCTCCTCGACAGTATAGAGCGGCGAGAAGTTGACCACCACTGCACCGGCCATCATCGCTCCGTAATAGGCGCTCGCATAGATCGGCACATTGGGGAGAAACAGCCCGACACGGTCGCCCTTCTTGATCCCAAGCGCGCGCAGGCGGCAAGCGAACACATCCGCTTCGGCCAGAACAGATTTGTAGGAATAGGTACGGCCAAGGAAATGCAGAAACGGCGCATCCCCGCGCTGCCTTGCTGTGCGCACAAACATGTCCGGCAGAGTTACCGGTTCAAAAACAGTGTCCCACGGCGTAGGGTGATTATAGGCTGCGGGGTTACTAACACTCATGTCAATGGAATGACGTAAGCCACCCCAAGGCACAAGGAAAATCGCCCCCGATTTCAGGCCGGATTACCCTTATTCAGCGCCATCCGCGTTTTCGCAAGCTTCAGCAGCGCGTTTGGCTTCAAGCCAAGCTTCGGCTTCAGCTTCCTGTGCAGCTTCGTTGGCGGCTTTTTCAGACGCCACACGTTCAGCACGCAATTCCTCGATCAGCTTTTCCTTGTCGCTGCGATTGTCGCCCTCGGTGACCTCGGGCGCCTCGATCCCAGCACGTTTCGCGGCCTTGGCAACCACTGCGTCGAGCTCGCGCTGCGAACATAGGCCGAGCGTCACGGGATCTTTCGGCTGAATGTTCTGGATGTTCCAGTGGGTACGGTCACGGATCGCATTGATCGTGTTGCGCGTGGTGCCGATCAGCTTCGAAATCTGTGCATCGGACATTTCCGGGTGGCTGCGCAGGATCCATGCGATACCGTCTGGCTTGTCCTGGCGCTTCGACACCGGGGTGTAGCGCGGGCCCTTCGTGCGGGTCACCTCTACCGGTGCTTTCTGCATCTGCAATTCGTAGGTCGGATCTTTCTCGCCAAGGGCGATTTCCGCATGCGTCAGCTCGCCAGAGTGGACCGGATCGCGACCAGTGTATTTGCTGCCCGCAAGATCATCGGCCATCGCCTGAACTTCGAGGATGTGAAGACCGCAAAACTCTGAGATTTGCTCAAAAGACAGACCGGTGTGGTCAATCAGCCAAGTGGCAGTCGCATGCGGCATCAACGGTTTCGGTTGGGCCATGATAAATATTCCTCAAGAATCCCCGCGCCGAACAAATCGGGCGTAAAAATAGAAGGGCCGCCCCTTTCGGAGCGGCCGTTGCATGCGGGTAGATAGGGGCAATCGGCGGATTCGGCAAGCCAATTAGGCGGGCCCTTCAGGCAAGCAGAACTTCGGCGCTAGCCGATTCCTCCTCTTCCAACGGCACGAGGCCAGATACGAACTGGTGCGCGGCGTTTTCCCAGCTGTAGCTGGCGCCAAGTCGCGCACAGGCATCGCGGTCAGAATATCGGGCAACATCAATCGCTCGCGCGAGTTCATTGCACATCGCGCCAACCTCTTCGGTCAGAATGTCAACCGGTCCGGCAACGGGGAATGCTGCCACCGGCGTACCGCAGGCCAGCGCTTCAATCATGACCAGGCCGAACGTGTCTGTCTTGCTGGGAAAGACAAACACATCAGCACCGGCATAGCATCCCGCCAATTCGCGCCCCGTTCGTTTTCCCAGGAATGTCGCTTTCGGAAACTTCGCTTCCAATTCAGCCCGTGCCGGGCCGTCTCCGACCACAACTTTGCTTCCCGAATAGTCGCAAGACAAGAATGCCTCTATATTCTTCTCTACGGCTACGCGCCCGACGTAAAGCAGGATCGGCCCCTCGAGATCGCGAAACTCGGGCGGAGGCGGCGCATCGGGTGTAAAACACTCCAGATCAACGCCGCGGCTCCAGTGATGCAGCTGGTGCAGCCCGCGTTCTCGCAACTGGGCGCGTATACTGCGGGTCGCCACCATCACACGTTGCGCCGGCTTGTGAAACCAACGGATGAACGGCCAGATTCTGTCAGGATCCAGGCCCGTGCGCCGAGCGACATATTCGGGGAACTGCGTGTGATACGCGGTGGTGAAGGGAATACCGCGCCTGACACAATAATTGCGCGCAGCAAGGCCAAGTGGACCTTCAGTTGCAATGTGCACCGCGTCAGGGTTGAGCCGCGCCAACCGGCGTCCGACTGCGCCCGGCCAGGTGATTGCCAAGCGGATTTCAGGGTAAGTCGGGCATGGTACTGAAGCATAATTGTCAGGCGAGATTACCGTAACATCATGCCCCCAGCCGCGCAGGATGTCACAAGTGGTCGAAAGCGTACGAACAACACCGTTCGTCTGCGGATGCCATGCGTCAGTGACAATCGTGATCGTGTGCGGTGAGTGGGAGGCGGCGACAAACCTGTCTCCGGTTAAGGCACCAAATGCGTTCATGCTGCCTCCAGCTCTTTGTGCTCACTGTGAACACGGGGATGGTTGTGGCCATCGCGCGCCGCGATCTCTTGGGGCCAGTTGAGAATCTCCATTCGTCCGTCGAAGTGCTCGACCAAAGCGTTGCAGCCCTCGACCCAGTCGCCATCGTTCCAGTATTCGATAGTCTTGCCACTGTGGGTGAATTCACGAAATTCGGCTGTGTGGATGTGGCCGCAAATCACGCCATCAACGCCGCGCTCAGCCGCGGCTTTGGCCACCACTTCTTCGTAGCGGCCAATAAACTCGACCGCATTCTTGACCTTGTGCTTGGCCATTTTTGAGAGCGACCAGTAAGGCAAACCCAAGGCGCGGCGCGCCTTGTTGACCCAATGGTTCAGGCCCATCATCACATGGTAAAGCGTGTCCCCGACAAAGGCGAGCCAACGGTGTGCGAGCATTACCGCATCGAACTCGTCACCATGCAACACCATCAGGCGGCGGCCATCAGCAGTATCGTGGAACGCCGCACGGCGGATCTCGACCCCACCAAAGTTCAGTCCGGTAAACTGACGGAACATCTCGTCATGATTGCCTGGAATATAGACGATCCGTGTGCCGCGACGCGCGCGCTTGAGGATGCGCCAGAAGATATCGTTGTGTTCTGCCGGCCAATAGAACTTCTTCTTCAATCGCCAGCCATCAATGATGTCTCCGACCAGGTACATCGTTTCGCTGTCGGTGTGGTCGAGGAAGTCGATCAGCAGCTCTGCATTGCAGCCTTTGGTGCCAAGATGCACGTCGCTGATCCAGATGGTCCGATACTTGCGCCGCTTGATCCCTTCCGGCTCGGGCGTTTGCAGTCGGCGCGTGGGAAGTTTGGCCACGGAGCCCAAGTCGCTGTCAACTGAAGGCAAGGGGAATGCTGAGGATGCGAGATCGTTCATGGGGACTCCTGCGATCTTGGCCCAAACAAGGCTTTTCGCTCAGGAGCTATGGCAGCATATTGTTACAACCGATTCACATTTAGATGACTGTTTGGGGTAACTGCGACATCTGGAAGACAGGTACATTCGCCCGCTTCAAGGCGGCTTATTGATCGTGCGCTACCTTCAGCACGATCTTGCCGATGTGTTCGCCGGCTTCCATCCGTGCATGCGCAGCAGCAGCGTCAGACAGCGGGAAAACTTCATCCATCACCGGCTTTAACTCGCGCGAAGCGAAAAGCGGCCACGCGGTCTGCGCGATCTCATCACACAGCGCGGATTTGAATGCGTCGGAGCGCGGTCGCAATGTCGAACCCGTCAGCGTCAAACGCCGCATCATCACAAACGCCATGTTGAGCTCTGCCTTGGGCCCACCGAGAACCGCAATGGTTACATGGCGGCCGTCTTCGGCCAAACATTTGAGATTGCGCGGCACATAGTCACCTGACACCATGTCGAGCACGACATTTACGCCTTCGCCGCCTGTAAACTCTTTCACCGCGTCGACAAAATCGGTTTCGCGGTAATTGATCGCCAGATCGGCTCCAATTTCTCGCGCCGCCCGACATTTGGCCTCATCGCCGCAGGTCGCGACAACTTTGGCATCGAACGCTTTGGCCAGCATGATTGCCATCGTGCCGATGCCTGACGTCCCGCCGTGCACCAGCAGCGTCTCGCCATCGCGCAGAAACCCGCGCTCGAACACATTATGCCAAACGGTGAAGAGAGTTTCGGGCAGCGCGGCCGCCTCTACAAGTGGCATGCCATACGGCACCGGCAAACAATGGCCCCAGGGCGCCGCACAATATTCCGCATATCCGCCGCCTGGTGTCAGTGCGGCGACTGTTTGGCCAAGCATTCCCTGAGGAACTTCACTGCCGATTGCCACTACTTCGCCAGCCACTTCCAGCCCCGGCAGCGGCGACGCGCCAGGAGGTGCCGGATAGTGGCCTGCGCGCTGTATGCAGTCAGGCCGGTTAACCCCCGCATAGGCAACGCGGATCAGCACATCTGTGGGCTTGACGTCAGGCATAGGCATTTCACGCGGCGTCAAGACCTCTGGTCCGCCCGGCGTATCGAACCCGACAGCTTGCATTGTCACCGGCAACTCACCCGCCTTGGTACCCGCCATCGCTCAATCAGCCCTTGTTTGTTCCGCACCGCATCCGGCGCTGTGTCTGCAAAGCGACACTTCGCCACGCAACGCCTGTTTGCGACGGGAAGTAGCGACCCTCTCCATTGACAGCAAGCCAGTCAAATTGCGATGTTAGCATTAGATGGACTTGGATGATCTTCCGCGCCCCAAGGGCGATGCTGCGAGCAAGCTCGCGCGCGAAGACCTTTCGCCTTATTCTCAAGACGAGCTGGAACAGCGGATCGCCATTCTCGAAGCGGAGATTGTGCGTGTGCGCGAACATCACAGCAAGGCTGCAGCACACCGCAGTGCCGCTGACTCGCTTTTCAAGAAATCAGACCCATGAGCCGGTCGCGCGCGTTCTGGATTCGCAATTTCGCAAATCGCGCCCATATTACGGCCAATCGCCTAGGTTTGCTTAACCACATCAATTCACTCTCTCCTTCAAGGGAGAGGTGCCCACCCCCGCTATAGAGTGCTCACATGCCAAGTTTTGCCCAGAACCTCGAAAGAACGCTGCACAATGCTCTCGGAAACGCATCCGAGCGTCGGCATGAATATGCCACGCTGGAGCATTTGCTGCTCGCGCTGATTGATGATGAAGATGCAGCGCAAGTCATGGCCGCTTGCGGGGTGGATCTGGCCGAGCTGGGCGAAGTCGTGAAGCAATATCTCGACCAGGAATACCAGTCGCTGAAGACCGAAGATGGCGCTGATCCGCAGCCAACCGCGGGTTTCCAGCGAGTGATCCAGCGCGCGATCCTGCATGTGCAATCATCGGGCAAAGACACTGTAACCGGCGCGAATGTGCTGGTGGCGCTGTTCAGTGAACGCGATTCCTACGCCGTCTACTTCCTGCAACAGCAGGATATGAGCCGGTTGGATGCGGTTAGCTATATCAGCCATGGCATTGGCAAAGGCGGACGGCAGCTTGAAAGCAAGGGTGTGGCTGGATCGGAAGAGCCACAACAGGATGGCGCAGCCGAAGCCAAAGAAGGCGGTGCAAAGAAAGAAACCGCGCTCGACCAGTTTACCGTCAACCTTAACGCCAAGGCTGAGGCCGGCAAGGTAGATCCGCTGATCGGTCGCGGACCGGAAGTGGACCGTACGATCCAGATCCTATGCCGCCGCAGCAAGAACAATCCGCTTTACGTCGGCGATCCGGGCGTGGGTAAAACCGCGATTGCAGAAGGCCTGGCCCGCAAGATCGTCGAAGGCGATGTTCCTGAAGTGCTGCTGGATGCAGTGATCTACTCGCTCGATATGGGCGCGCTGCTCGCTGGCACACGTTATCGCGGTGATTTTGAAGAACGCTTGAAGCAGGTCGTGGCAGAGCTTGAACAGATGCCCGACGCGATCCTGTTCATTGACGAAATCCACACGGTTATCGGCGCTGGTGCAACCAGCGGTGGTGCGATGGATGCCTCCAACCTGTTGAAGCCGGCTTTGTCTTCAGGCGCGATCCGCTGCGTGGGCTCCACAACCTACAAGGAATTTCGCAACCACTTTGAAAAGGACCGCGCACTGCTGCGCCGGTTCCAGAAAATTGATGTGAACGAACCGACCATTGATGAGACGATCAAGATCCTGAAAGGTCTGAAGACCGCATTCGAAGATCACCACAAGGTCAAATACACACCGGACGCATTGAAGACCGCGGTCGAGCTGTCGGCGCGCTACATCAACGATCGCAAATTGCCCGACAAGGCGATCGATGTGATCGATGAAGTTGGCGCGATGCAGATGCTGGTCCCTCCCAGCCGCCGCAAGAAGAAGATCACTGCACGAGAGATCGAGTCCGTCATTGCGACAATGGCGCGCATCCCGCCGAAATCGGTCAGCAAGGATGACAAGAAAGCGCTCGAGAACCTTGAGCGTGATCTGAAGCACGTCGTGTTTGGTCAGGATGAAGCGATCCATCGCTTGTCGACGGCTATGAAGCTGTCACGCGCTGGCCTGCGCGATCCGGACAAGCCGATTGGTTCGTTCCTGTTCTCCGGCCCGACGGGAGTCGGCAAGACCGAAGTCGCGCGCCAGCTCGCCAGCATCATGGGCATCGAGCTGAAACGCTTCGATATGTCCGAATATATGGAGCGCCACAGCGTTTCGCGCTTGATCGGCGCGCCTCCGGGCTATGTCGGATACGATCAGGGCGGATTGCTTACCGATGCGATCGACCAGAACCCGCATTGCGTGCTGCTGCTCGACGAGATCGAGAAGGCGCACCCCGATCTGTTCAACATCCTGCTGCAGGTGATGGACAATGGCCGCTTGACCGACCACCACGGCAAGACTGTCGACTTCCGCAATGTTGTGCTGATCATGACCACCAATGCCGGGGCAGCTGTGATGGCAACCCAGGGCATCGGCTTTGGCGATGTGTCGAAGGAAGACGCGAGCGATGAAGCGGTGAAGAAAATGTTCACCCCTGAATTCCGCAATCGTCTCGATGCGATTGTGCCCTTTGCCTATCTGGGCAAGAGTACTGTCGCCCGCGTGGTCGACAAGTTCATCTTGCAGCTTGAATTGCAGCTTGCCGAGCAGAACGTGCACATCCAGTTTGACAAGGATGCGCGCAGCTGGCTGGCCGACAAGGGCTATGACAAGCTCTACGGCGCCCGCCCCATGGGCCGCTTGTTGCAAGATCGGATCAAGCAACCTCTGGCGGAAGAGCTGTTGTTCGGCAAACTTGTCGAAGGCGGCGAAGTGCATGTCACGATAAAGGACGGCAAACCGAATTTCGAGCTGACGCCCGCGCCGCCCAAAGCCAAGCCGAAGCGCAAGCCCGCTGCCAAGAAGAAGCCGGCTGCAAGGAAGGCTTCGCCAAGGAAGAAGCCTGACGCCGATGCCGGTAGCGGCGTGGACGGCGGCAAGGACGACAAATCGTAACCTTTCTTCGCTGGCATTAGGTCCGCAGATGTGCATGAGTGCGCCCCTTAGTTCTTGCGACCAAGGGGCCTCTCATCATGCGTTCACTTAAAATTTTCGCTGCCGCAGCGTTGCTGGCGATTCCCGCCATTACGCTGGCAGCCGACGATCAGGCCGAGGCACCACCTGCGCACTTCACCGGTGCGGATCTGTTCAACCTGACAATCGCAACCGACCCACAGATCAGCCCTGATGGCCGCCAGATTGCCTATGTCCGCATGGCAAATGATATTATGACCGACAGCGCTGTGCGCTCGATCTGGTTGATTGATATTGCAAGCGGCGCAGAGACTCCGTTGGTCACGGGCGCAGGCGCGCATTTCAGCCCGCGCTGGTCACCAGACGGATCGCGCCTGGCCTATATCTCGACCAAGAGCGGCGGCGGACCCGAGTTGCATGTTCGATGGATGAACAGCGGAGTGGCTGCGAACATCACGGCTTTGCCCGAAAGCCCCGGCGGCATCAGTTGGTCACCCGACGGTAGCCAGATCGCTTACACAGCGCGCGTGCCCGGAAAGCCGCTTAGCCTGGGCAGCGCGCCCGCCAAGCCCGAGGGTGCGGAATGGAAGGCACCACCAAGCATCACAGATGCGGTAACGTATCGAATCGATGGCGGGGGCTATCTCAAGCCGGGCTTCACGCAGATCTTCGTTGTTTCGGCAAAGGGCGGCGCACCGCGCCAGTTGACAAGTGGAGACCGGCACCACTCGGGTGCTTTGGAGTGGTCGCCAGATGGAAAGACGATCCTGATCAGCGGAAATCGCGATGACGATTGGGAGTTGGCCGGGGTCGACAGCGAGATCTATGCGATCGATCTGGCATCGGGCGATATCAACGCGCTGACCACACGCGATGGTCCGGATTTCGCACCGCAAATCTCCCCCGACGGAACCCAGATCGCTTACCTAGGGTTCGATGATCGCGCGATGGCGCATCAGCAAGCCGAGCTTTACCTGATGAACCGCGATGGTTCCGGCAAGCGTCGCGTGGCGGCCGGTTTTGATCGCGGGTTTGACAGTCTGGAATGGACCGATGGCGGGCTTTACGCCGGTTTCGAGGATGAGGGTGTTTACCGCGTCGCAAAGATATCGCTCGCAGGCAATGTTGATCGCCTGAATGCACGGGTCGCAACGCCGGGATACTCCCGGCCCTATGTGGGCGGCGAATGGAGTGTGTCCAGCAGGGGCACGCTGGCCTTTACGTCTGGCAGCGCGACGCGGCCGACCGATGTCTCTGTGTTGGCCGGACGCAATCCGCGCCAACTGACCGCGCTCAATGAAACCTGGCTCTCGGGAAAGACGCTGGGCCAGACCATAGAGTTGGATGTCACAGCTGCGGATGGAACCAAGATCCCCAGCTGGATCACCCTGCCGCCCGATTACGAGCCGGGCACGCGCGTGCCACTGGTGCTGGAAATTCATGGTGGTCCCTACGCGGCATATGGTGCGCATTTCAGCACCGACTATCAGCTTTATGGCAGCGCAGGATACGCAACACTCTTTACCAACCCCGGTGGCTCGACCGGATACGGCCATGCCTTCGCTGACCGGATCGAAGGTAATTACCCAATCTCGAACCATGATGAGCTGATGGCCGCAGTCGATGCAGCAATCGCAGCGGGTTACGCCGATCCTGAGAACCTGTTTGTTACAGGCGGTTCGGGCGGCGGCATCCTGACCGCGTGGATCGTGGGCCAGACCGATCGTTTTGCGGCGGCAGCTTCGAACAAGCCGGTGATCAATTGGACCAGCATGGCATTGATGAGCGATGGCTATGCCTTCTTCGGCAAGTACTGGATGAAGGGGCAGCCATGGGAACGCGCTGACGACTATTGGCGCCGTTCTCCACTGGCCGCAGCCGCTAACATCAAGACGCCGACATTGGTCCTGGTCGCTGCAGAGGATTACCGCACTCCCCGCAGCGAAGCCGAACAATTCTACGGCGCGCTGCAAGTTCTCGGCGTCGACACTGCGTTGCTGGTGACGCCGGGCGGGAGCCATGGCGATTTGACAATGTCACCCAGCCAGCTGGCCACGAAAACCGATTCGGTGATAAAATGGTTTGAAAAGTACCGGAAAGACGAAAAATCTGAGTAGCCAAGCGGCTATTTCAGTCCGGCTTCAAAAACCGCGATAGCGTGGTGCTTGGCATTCTCGGCATAGTGCGCCACGCCCATCCGCATGCCGGCAATCACAGCATCGGATAGCTCTTTCATAGGCTTGGCCGGGCGCCCTGCCCACAGCATACGGTCTTTCATCACCTTGCCTTCGGTCAGCATCGCGCCCGCCGCCAGCATGGCATCATGGCCGATCACAGCCTTGTTCATGGCGATTGCGCCAAGGCCCACAAAGCCGCGGTCTTTGATCGTGCATCCATGCACCATCGCCATATGCCCGATCAGCACGTCATCACCGATGATCAGAGGTGAGCCCTCTTCATCACCAGGGCGCGGCGGGTCGCAATGACATACCGTGCCATCCTGGATATTGGTCCGCTGCCCGATCTCGATCCGGCTGACATCGGCGCGCAACACACAATTGTACCAGATCGAGCTCTCCGCGCCGATCGTGACATCGCCGATGATCGTGCAGCCGGGGGCAACAAATGCCGTGTCGTGAATATGCGGCACTTTACCGTGGATCGGGATGATGTTTACACCGGGCCGGAACATTTTTCTGTCTCCCACTGCTCTCTTGAAAGCGAATATTGTATCGCCGGGTTATCACGCGGATCGTACGCAGGGTCATCAAAGTCGAGATCCTTGCGACGCTCCATGCCCAGCTTCTCCATGAAACGCCAACTGGCCTCGTTGCGCTCGCTCGTGATCGCAACGAGATATGGCACGCCAATACTGTCAAACGCCCAATCGATCACCGCGCGCATGGATTCATTGGCATAACCGTGCCGCCAGCGGTCCTCGCGCACCAGCCAGCCGATCTCGTGATCACCAACGTTGGGCGCGAGCGGATTGTCGACCCGCTTCATCCCGCAATGACCAACAAGCTCTCCGGTCGACTTCTCGATCAACATCATGAAACCAAAGCCTTCACGTGCGAACCAGCTCATTGATTTCGCGTGCTTCGCTTCGATCTCGTGGAGCTCTTTGACGCCGCCCAAACATTCCATCACCGTTGGAGTATTGAGAAATTCATACTGGAGGGCGGCGTCGCTTTCCTCGATCTTGCGCAGAATCAGCCGCTCGGTTTCGATCACGATATCAGGCATGCTGCGCTTCCCGGCTTGCACGATCAATCGAGTAGGCTATGATCAGGGGAGTATCGGGCGTGAAATCGGCGTTTTCGAAATCGAGGTCTTCGCGCCGCCGCATGCCGAGCTTGATCATCAGCCCCCAACTTGGCGCATTACCTTGAACGGTCAGCGCAATCACTTCATCCGCGCTGAAACGTTCAAAAGCCAGATCAAGCGACGCGACCGCTGCTTCCTTGGCATAGCCTTTGCCCCAGGCGTCTTCTCTCAATCGCCACCCGACCTCCATCATACCGATCGGGCCGCCCTTCTGATTGCAGCGCTTGAGCCCGCAAAAACCCAGAATGGCACCGTCATCCTTGCGCTCGACACACCAGAAGGTGTGCCCGTGGTCCAAGGTGTAGGACAAAAGCCGGTCCTGCGCTGCCTGCCGCTTCTCCGCGTCGCACACCCCGCCAAGCCAGCGCATCACATTGGGCGTATTGGTGCCTTCCCAAAACGGGAGCCAATCGTCCTCGCGCCAATCGCGTAGGATCAACCGCTCGGTTTCGTGCCGGAATCCTTCGTTCATGTCAGCCATTGAGAATGCGCGCAGCCACCGGCGCATGATAGGTCAGCACTCCGCTGCAACCGGCGCGCTTGAAGGCGATCAGTTTTTCCATCAGCAACGCATCACGGTCCCCGATACCGGCAGCCTGCGCGGCCTCAATCATCGCATATTCGCCGCTCACCTGATAGGCGAACACGGGAATGCCAAACTCCTGCTTCACGCGGTAGATAATATCCAGATAGGCAAGGCCGGGCTTCACCATCACACTGTCGGCGCCTTCCGCTATGTCCAGCGCAACTTCGCGCAGCGCTTCGTCGCTATTGGCCGGGTCCATCTGGTAGGTTTTCTTGTCGCCTTTGAGCAGCCCACTTGAACCCACCGCATCACGAAACGGGCCGTAGAATGCACTAGCGTATTTGGCAGCATAGCTCATGATCTGGACATTTGGGTGCCCGTTCATCTCCAACGCCAAGCGAATCGCATGCACCCGGCCATCCATCATGTCTGATGGTGCGATGATGTCCGCGCCCGCCTCCGCCTGATTGAGCGATTGATCGACGAGCACGGCTACAGTGTCGTCATTGACGACATACCCTGCGGTATCGATTAGCCCGTCTTGCCCGTGCGCCGCATAAGGATCGAGCGCGACATCGGTGAGGATGCCGATATCGCTGCCGCAAGCATCACGGATTGCCTTGATCGCACGGCACATCAGATTGTCCGGGTTGAGCGCCTCTGCCCCATCATCGCTTCGTTTGTCGGCGGGCGTGTTAGGGAACAGCGCAACACACGGAATGCCCAGCTCGACCGCCTCCTTCGCACGGGCCGCGATACCGTCAATCGACCAACGCGATACGCCGGGGAGCGTTGCGATCGGCTCTTCCACACCGCTACCTTCAGTGGCAAACAACGGCCAGATCAGGTCCGCAGGCGTCATCACGGTTTCGCGATACATATTGCGGGCCCAGCCGCTGGCTCGGGTGCGCCGCATGCGCACATTCGGGTACGATCCACTCATAGGCCAGAGTGTTGCCGCATTATCTGTCGCTTAGCAATCTATCAACGCCCAGCCTCAGCTGACTTGAAGCGGATTATCGAGCTTTTCGATCTCACGCTCCGGTTCCGCCACTTCTTCAGGGCGGATTTCGAGATCCACCAGAGCAGCGCCCGGCTCAACCTCTTTAAGACGCGCCAAGGCGGCCCGGAAATCGACCAATTCACGGCCCTCAAGCTGAGCGCGACGGACAAACCGCACTCCCCGCGGATCTATCGCGCGTCCACCCCGATACATCTCATAGTGCAAATGCGGGCCGGTCGAGAGGCCGGTTGATCCGACATAGCCGATAACCTGACCGCGGCGAACGCTTTGCCCGCGGCTGGCGGCGATCCGGCTCATATGGCAGTAGCGGGTCGACAGCCCATTGCCGTGATCGAGCCGCACCGCATTGCCGCAACCACCCATTCGCCCCGCCGCACTCACTCGCGCGTCCGAGACAGCAACGATGGGCGTGCCATGGCGGGCGCGGAAATCGATGCCCGAATGCATGCGGCGATACCCCAGTATCGGGTGGCGACGCATCCCGAAGCCGGATGTGATCCCGCCCGGTACAGGCGCGATCAATCCGTTTCGCTGCTCGCCAACGCCGGATGCTTCATAAAAAATGCCATCCTCTCCCCAGCGCATCAGCTGCGTCTTGGGTTCACCATCGCGCTCGATCCCCGCATAGAGCACTTGGCCTGCCTGCCGCTCACCCGTTGCGGCGCGGCGGTAAGCAACAATCATGTCGAACTCGTCGGTCGAACGGACGCTGCGGTTGAGGTCAATCTGGCCATCCAGCGCCTTGATGAAATCCTGCACCGCACTAGCGGGTGCGCCTGCGGCGCGCGCTGAACGGTACAAGCTCTGCCCGACAGTGCCGCGAATGCGCAGCGGCGTGTCATCGACGCGAATGGTGTTGCGGCGCAAAGACAGGCGACCATCGTTGTTCTCTACCCGCAGCTCTAGATCGAACTTGGCCCGGAAGGACAACTCATCGAGTGGCCGAGGTGTGCCCTCTGCCACGCGGCGACCCAGCACAATGTCAAAGCGGGTGCCGGCAGTAAGCCCTTCCATCTCGATGGCGCCACCGATCAGCTCCTGCACGCGCGACGCATCGGCAGAGCTCAATCCGGCACGTTGAAGCATGCGGTCAAAACTGTCTCCGCGCCCCAATGTCGCGACCAGCTCTATCTGCGGGCGTTCTGGTGCGGCCTCGAGCGCGCGGACCTTGGGCCCGGCGCCCATCTGACGCCCGCTGTCAGCGCCAAGCGCCAACGGCATGATCATATGGCTGCGAAACTCGTCTAGTGCCACTTCGTCCAGCGCCATGGCAGGCCTTGCCTCGAGCGGCGCGAAGTCTGGCCACAACAATAGCGCGACCGCGCCTAGGCCAAGCATCGTGCCAAGACCGCGAAACCAGGTTCCGCTTCCGATATTCTGCGCCAGGTCGGGAGCAAGATCTACCCGCTCTAGCTTGCGCGAAGCCTCTTCGCGCCATTCTTCATAGCGAGACCGCCAATCACCGACACGCTTCAAGACGATCCTGGCATTGCCTGACGACTTGCGTGACGCACGAGCAGAACCGGCTTCACCGAAGTCAAGCATCGGCTCTTCGGGATCGAACGCGCCCAAAGACGGATCGCCCAGTGGCTTGTCATCACCGCTGCCCATGTCGCGCATGTGATCCAATTGATCTCAACTCCCAGATGGCGCCAAAACAGCGCTGCATCCCAATCGAACGTCCCTGTTCGGTTTATTGGCGAAGATTTCTCGCAGATCAAAGTAAATTGCGCCTTAATCATCGACCAGATGAGTCCCCAGGGCGACGAAGTGTTGAGAAGCGGCACGGCGCGGGCGTCAGGCGGTTGCCGCGGCCCGCGCGCGATGCCACTAAAGGCATTGTGAGCGACAGCACCATCAAGGCGGTTCTCGGGCCGACCAATACCGGCAAAACCCATTTGGCGATCGAACGGATGTGCGGACATTCGTCGGGCATGATGGGATTTCCGCTGCGGTTGCTGGCGCGCGAAGTCTATGACCGGGTTCGTGCAATCAAAGGTGACAAGGCGGTCGCCCTGATCACCGGTGAAGAACGGATTGAACCGCCCGACGCGCGGTACTTCTGCTGCACCGCAGAGGCGATGGATCGGCTGGGAGCGGGGAAAGACGGTCCGCACGCCTTCGTGGCACTCGATGAAGCGCAAATCGGCGCTGACCCGGAACGCGGGCATATCTTTACAGATCGCTTGCTCAACGCGCGCGGCCGCGAGGAAACCATGATTCTCGGCTCGGCAACGCTCGAGCCCCTGATCAGAAAACTTATTCCGCGCGCGGAAATGGTCGAGCGACCTCGCTTTTCGACGCTCAGCCACGCCGGAAGCTGCAAATTGTCGCGGCTACCGCCACGCAGCGCGGTCGTCGCATTCGGCACTGACCAGGTTTACGCCATGGCAGAGGCTTTGCGCAGATTCAGAGGCGGGGCCGCAGTGGTGATGGGAGCGCTTTCACCGGAAACCCGAAACAAGCAGGTTGAATTGTTCCAGAATGGTGAGGTTGATTACATCGTCGCCACTGACGCAATCGGCATGGGATTGAACCTCGATTTGCACCATGTTGCCTTTGCGGGCCTCTCAAAATTCGATGGCAAACGCAAGCGCCGACTGACCACTGCCGAAATGGGGCAAATTGCAGGCCGCGCCGGGCGGCATCAGCGCGACGGCACTTTCGGAACGCTTTCGGGCATGCGTGATGAAAAGGGCGCGCCCCCCGAATTCACCGATGAAGAGATCTACGCGATCGAAGAGCATCGCTTCGCGCCATTGACGCATTTGTTCTGGCGCGAGGCCGAGCCACGATTCGACAATCTCGAAACCCTGATCGCCGACCTGGAAATGAAGCCTGATGAGCCAGAGCTTCGGCCCGCACCGGAAGCGATCGACTTGGCCGTCTTGAAACGGCTGTCTGAAGATCCGATTGCTGACAGCGTTAAGGGTGCCGGATCTGTCCGCCGGTTCTGGGAAGCCTGTTCTCTGCCCGATTTCCGCTCCGTGGGTGCGGGCGTCCATGCCAGTTTCGTCAAAAGATTGTGGCAGGATCTTCGCGAAGGCTATCTCGGCGCCGATTTTGTCGCCGCACGCATTGCAGAGCTTGATCGGATGCAAGGAGACATCGACACCTTGCAAGGAAGGATAGCCGCGATCCGAACTTGGGCCTATATCTGCCAGCGGCCGGACTGGGTATTGGCGCGTGACGAGATGTTTGCTCGCGCGCGCGCAGTCGAAGCCAAACTGTCGGATGCGCTGCATGCGCGGCTGACAGAGAGATTTGTAAACCGAAGGACGTCGCTTTTGATGAAATCGTTGGGCCAGGATGGAAGTGCATTGCCGGTCGAAATCGCCCCAGATGGCACGCTGACAGTCGACGGTGAGCTGATTGGCCGGCTGGACGGCTTTCGGTTTGCGGTCGCACCGGATGCGACAGTTGCCGATCGCAAGATGTTGCTCGCTGCGGGTGAAAAGGCTTTGCCGGCGCTGTTGGCTCAGCGTGCCCAATGGCTTGCCGGTGATGGCATGGGCGAGTTGAGGATCAGCAACGGCGCGATCCTGTGGGGCGAGCACAAGCTGGCCACTGTCGAGCTGAGCGACGACTTCGGAACCGCCCGCATTGCGTTTGTGCGCGATTTGAGCGCGCTGCCGGAGGCATCGCGGCTCAGTTTTGAGGCGGCTTTGCAGAACTGGTTGGACACAAGACTTGAGCCACTCGAGCCCTTGCGCAAGCTGGCTGCCGCCGCTCAGGACCCAGCCGCCGGTTCAGAGGCGCGCGCTTTATTGCACACCGTCATTGCAGGCCACGGGGTAGTGACGCGCGAAGATGCGGGCTTGCAGCATCTGCCCAAGGAAATGCGCCCCTTTCTGCGCAAGCTGGGTGTGGTATTCGGCGCCCTCGACATATTCGCGCATGCTTTGCTCAAACCTGCGCCCCGCCAGCTGCTGCACGCGCTCGGGGTGGACAGGCGGCCGCTGAACGAAGCGATGTTGCCAGTACTCAAGGATGTGAAACAAGCACCAGCCGGATACCGCCCCGCCGGGTCACAGATGATCCGCGTCGATCTGGCGGAGAAGATTCTGCGCGCCGCGTTTGATGCGCGCGCCAAGGCAACCCCTGAAGGCGGCAAAGCGCCCCAGCGTTTCTTCTTTGACACGGCGTTGCCAATCTCGATCGGGCTTGAAGCAGACAATGTGCAACGCTTGCTGGAAAGCGCAGGGTTCAAGCGCTTTGCTGCACCGGCGCTGGCCGAGGGGGTATCAGGCCCGGCCATGCCCGATAGTTGGAACTGGCGCCCGAGACGCCCGGGCGGAAATCCGCGGCGGCACACACAGCACAATCGCGGGGAGCAGGGTAAGCGCGGTAAACAAGGCAAGCGCAGCAGCAATCAGGGCAAGCCACAAGACCGCAGCGCCCAACCTCCGCGCAAGCCCGCTCATGAACCTGCCCGGGCAAGCGGCGCGTTCGATGCGCTGAAGGATTTGCTCGGTTAATGGGCGAAGGTGCCTGCAGAGGCATGCGAATCGACCGCCTGCTGGTCTATTTACGCATTGCACGCACACGCAGCCGCGCCTCTGCCATGGTCGATGCCGGACACATGCGCCACAATGGCCGGCACATTACCCGCACCAGCGAGGAGATACGCGTCGGAGACGTGCTTACTTTCATGCTTGGCACTCAGGTCAAGATAATCGAGGTTCTCGAGCTGCCCGAACAACGCGGCTCGCCTGAAAAGGCCCGCTCTCATTATCGGGAGCTTGACCGGAGTGGCGAAAAACCACTAGCAGCGACAGTGCAACATAATCTGCAAGGGAATTCCGCCACATGACCTATGTCGTCACCGAGGCCTGCATCAAATGCAAATACACCGATTGCGTTGAAGTTTGCCCTGTCGATTGCTTCTATGAGGGCGAGAATATGCTCGTCATCAATCCCTCCGAATGCATCGATTGCGGCGTGTGTGAGCCGGAATGCCCGGCGGAAGCGATCCTGCCTGACACGGAAGACGGCCTTGAGAAATGGCTCGAGCTCAACACCAAGTTTTCTGCGGAATGGCCCAATATCACCAGTCAGAAAGAGCCGCCCGCTGACGCCGATGATCACAAGGGTGAAGAGGGCAAGTTTGAAAAATATTTCACTGAAGCCCCCGGCGAGGGCGACTGATTCGCGATCAGTGGCCTGACGGCTGAAAACCTGACAATCCGGCCAGATATGCGCGTGTTTCGCACCGAATAGGTTGCGACTCGCAATTTTGTTCCAATTGTGTTATACAATTGATCAACCACGCCGGATTGGTCCCGGCGCTCGGGTGAAAATAGGAAGGCTCGGCCAACAGCAAACATCGATAGGCACCAATGCGGCGCCTGCCCCGGCAGGCCCGATCAGGTTCCTTCGACTGCCTGTTAGGATCGTGCCAGTAGAAAGGATTTTGCATGGCAAACGAGGCCCTCGCCTTTAGTGTCGGCGACTATGTTGTTTATCCCAAGCACGGTGTTGGCCGTGTTATCGAGCTTCAGAATGAAGAAATCGCCGGGATGCAGCTCGAACTCTATGTACTGCGCTTCGAGAAGGAACGCATGACCCTGCGCGTTCCTACCAACAAGGTAGAATCAATCGGCATGCGCAAGCTGTCGTCTGACAAGACCTTGAAAGAGGCTATGGAAACGCTGAAAGGCAAGCCCAAGGTCAAGCGCACAATGTGGTCACGCCGCGCGCAGGAATACGAAGCGAAGATCAACTCCGGCGAGATCGTATTGATCGCTGAGGTAACACGCGATCTGTTCCGCCCCGAAGATCAGCCCGAGCAAAGTTATTCGGAGCGCCAGATCTTCGAAGCGGCCTCCAGCCGGCTCGCTCGCGAACTGGCGGCGATGGACGAAACTGACGAGCCGACTGCGCTTGAGAAAATCCTCGACGTGCTGCGCACCCATGCGCCGCAATATTACGAGACAGATGAGGAAGATTGATCCGCAAGATTGATCGACCAATCGCATATCTGGACCGACAAAGGGCTGCCCGTAAGGGTGGCCCTTTTCCGTTGCGCGGTTGAACTGTGCCCCTTGGTGTATTACATCGGCAATACGCAAAGATTGGGAGGTATGAGATGCTGCAACAGATTTTCAAACGCATTGCCCCTGTGGCTGCGCTCGCATTGGGCACAGCCGTAGCTGGGTGTGATATGGACGTGACTTTCAACGGCGAAGAGGGCGTGCCCCTCGCTGAACTGGATATGTCAGGCGATGCCCCAACCGGCCTGGCGCTGCTTGGGCCTGATGCAGTCGTCATTACAGCGGGCGAGACCTTGGATATCGATCTCGAAGGTGATCCTGCAGCAGTCGAAGCCATGCGCTTCACTCTCGAGGACGGCACCCTTGGCATCCTGCGCGACAGCGATGTGTATGACGGGAACTCTCAAGTGACGGTTCGCGTCACCATGCCGGCCCCCTCGGACCTGACCATGGCGGGGAGCGGAACCATCGAATCCGATGCTGTTGCAAGTTCGGCAGACATCACCTCGGCCGGATCGGGCTCTATCAATATTACTGGCGTGGATGCCCAAGACCTGGAAATCACTATCGCAGGCTCTGGTTCAATCACGGCAAGCGGTACTACCGACCGGTTGGAAGTGACGATCGCTGGATCGGGTGGTGTGAACATGCCCGAGCTGAAGGCGGAAGAGGCAGAAGTCTCGATTGCTGGCTCAGGCAGTGTAGCCTTTGCCTCTGACGGCAAGGTCGAAGCCAACATCATGGGTTCCGGTAGTGTGGTTGTCGCAGGCGACGCGACTTGCGAACTCAATTCGATGGGCTCGGGCACTTTGACGTGCAACTCGGTCAGCGATGCGCCAGCCGAAGACGCCGAAGCAACCGAACCAGCTGAGTAATCCGCAAATCAGCGCGCTTGGCCGCAAGCCCGGCCAGCTGGCGCTAGACATTCGATCGACCGCGTGTAAGACACCCCCTCATGCGCGGTCTTTCTCTTATAGCCCTAACCCTTTCCTCCACTCTGCTTGGCGGATGCCTCGTCAAAGCGGCGGCAGATGTCGTGACGGCTCCTGTCCGTGTCGCGAGCAAGGGTGTCGATCTGGCGACCACCAGCCAGTCCGAAGCCGACGAGAAGAGCGGGCGCGAGCTTCGCAAGGCCGAAGAAGAGCTCGGCAAGCTTAACCGGCGCTATGAAGACAGATTGGAAGATTGCCGCGACGGGAACGAACGCGCATGTGACGAAGCGCGTGACATCTTTTCCGAAATTCAGGTGCTGCTGGAGAGTAATCCGGCGCTGGGCGAAGCTGCTGCAACGCCCGAGGGCAATTGATTACTCGGCCGGGGTGGCTGCGCGCCGCAATCGATCATTGATGGCTTCGCCAATGCCCTCGTCGGGTATTTGCACTATGGCAATGCGGGGATGCTCGCTAGCTGCGGCCTGATGCAGGCAATCATAGAGCCGCGTGGCGGCTTCATCGAGATCACCCGAGGCTGAAAGCGTGCAATCGCCTTGTATCGAGCCAAACCCGATGAGGAATTCATCCGCGTCCGCAGTTTCCGCGTTCAACCGCAGCGGCTTGCCCGGCGCATAGTGGCTGGCGAGTTGGCCCGGGGCCTCAATACTTGCAACAGCCCTTTCTCTGGATGTGTCGAGCAGGCCATCGATCCGGATGGGCCCTGGGCGCAATTCATCTAGCGAGCCATCTGCTCGCACCGCCAGAATTGTCGACTCCAGACCTGCTTCGCATACCCCCCCGTCAATCACCGCATCGATCCGCCCATCCAGCGTTTCAAGCACATGTTGAGCGCTTGTCGGGCTGATGTATCCGCTGCGATTGGCCGACGGTGCAGCCAGTGGAAAGTCGAGCACCCCCAGCAGTTCACGCATCACGGGGTGCGCTGGCGCGCGCAGCGCCAATGTGTGCAGTCCAGCCGTAACAGCAGGTGCGAGTTCGCAGTCCGCGCGAATTGGCAACACCAAAGTCAGCGGGCCCGGCCAGTATGCATCCATAAGCTCGCGCGCTTTCGGATTGACCGCCGCGTAACGCCCCGCTTGCTCAGCGCCGGTCACGTGGACAATCAGCGGATTGAAGCCGGGCCGCCCCTTGGCTTGGTAAATCTTAGCCACAGCATCAGGGCTGTCTGCTCGCGCCGCCAGCCCGTAAACCGTCTCGGTGGGAACCGCTACAAGCCCGCCACGTTCCAGAATCGCAGCCGCACGCGCGATGCCTTGCGCATCGGCACGCAGCACTTCCGTAGCGTTCTTGTTACCGGCCATGCCTGCCCGCTATAGGGGGCGCTGCAAATTGCCAAGAGATTCCCGAACAAAAGGAAGCAATCAACGTGACTCCTTACACGCCGCCCACCCAGGACCAGCTGCTCGCAATCCGCGTCAATGCCGGAATCGAAGAGCTCGCCAAGACTGAACGCTTTGCCGCCGCCGAGGCCGATCTGGTCGAAGCAATTGTCGAAGGTGTTGGCCAATTCGCCGCGGGCGAGTTCGCGCCGCTCAACCGGATCGGAGATCTGGAAGGGGCGAAGCTTGAGAATGGTGTGGTCCGGTTGCCCGACGGATTCAAGCGGGCCTATGACGAATATGTCGCGCAAGGCTGGAACGCGATCGCATCGCCAGAGGAGTTCGGGGGCCAGGGCCTGCCCTTCACATTGGCGTGCAATGTGCTGGAAAATCTAGGTTCCGCCAATATGGCATTCAACCTGCTGCCCATGTTGAGTGTGGGAGCAATCGAAGCGATCGAGCATCACGGATCTGACGCGCAACGAGCGAAATACATGCCCGATCTGGTCAGCGGCAAGTGGTCGGGTACAATGAACCTGACTGAACCGCAGGCAGGCAGTGACGTTGGCGCACTGCGTAGCACCGCCACCCCCATCGAAAGCGGCGAACATGCCGGAAAATATCTGATCCAGGGCCAGAAGATCTACATCACCTGGGGTGAGCACGAATTGGCAGAGAACATTATCCATCTGGTGCTCGCGCGGCTGCCTGACGCACCCGAGGGTTCACGCGGTATCTCGCTGTTCCTTGTGCCCAAATACCATTTGAAGGATGATGGAAGTCTCGGCCCGAAGAACGATCTGCGCTGCGTCAGCCTGGAGCACAAGCTCGGTATCAATGCCTCACCCACCTGTGTGATGAGCTATGGCGACAATGGCGAATGTATCGGCGAACTTGTCGGCGCGGAAAACCGCGGGCTGATGGCGATGTTCACGATGATGAACAATGCGCGCATCAATGTTGGCAATCAGGGTGTGCAGATCGGTGAGCGCGCGACTCAGCAAGCGATTGCATACGCGGCGGATCGCGTCCAATCGGCGCGCGCCGGATCACCCGACAAAACTCCTGTGGCGATTATCGAGCATCCAGATGTACGCCGCATGTTGCTGCGCATGAAAGCGCTGACCGAGGGGGCACGCGCACTCCTCTATTACTGTGCGGGTCAGGTCGATCGCGGGACGATCGGTGACAACGCAGCCAAGCTGCGCGCGGAAGTGCTTGTTCCTCTGGTCAAGGCATGGGGCACCGATATCGGCATCGAGGTCGCCGGAATGGGCGTGCAGGTACACGGGGGAATGGGCTTCATCGAGGAAACCGGCGCTGCACAACACTGGCGCGATTCCAAGATTGCCCCGATATACGAAGGCACCAACGGTATTCAGGCGGCCGACCTGGTCACGCGCAAGCTGGGGCTCGAGGGCGGCGGCGTCGTGCAGTCACTTATCGCCGACATCCTTGCGGAATCGGCTGACGAGCCGCAATTGCGCGCGCTGGCGCAAGATTGCGCCTCTGTCGCCAGCTGGATGAGCGAAGAGGCAAGTCTGGATGATCGCCTGGCTGGCAGCGTGCCGTTTTGTACCATGCTCTCTGTTGCGGTCGCCGGATGGCAGCTTGCGAAGCAAGCGAAAGCCGTTGCAGGTGGTGCAGCGCCAGCGCTTGCCAAGACAAAGCCCGTCACAGCCCGATTCTTCCTCGATCGTATAGTTCCGGAAGCAATGGGTCAGAGGGCCGCCGCTACAGGCGGCGCTGAATTGCTTTACAGCCTTTCAGCCGATGCCTTCGCCGTCTAAGTGTTAGTGCGTGGACAACGACCAGGCCCCTGATCATGACGCGCTGCTTCGCATTGCAAATGCGTTAGAGCGAATAGCACCGCCTGCCCCGGCAGATACGAATTGGCGCACAATGCCAGCCTATGTCTGGGACGGCACCAATGCACGCGAGCTCGAGAAGATCACTGCGCCCGATCTCGATAATCTTCGCGGAATTGACCGCCAGAAAGAGCTGGTGCTCGAGAACATCGACCGATTGGCTTGCCGCAAAGCGTCGCATGACATGCTGCTATGGGGCACACGCGGAATGGGAAAATCCGCGCTGATCCGATCCGCTGCACGTCGGGTGCAGGATGGTGCGCCCATGGCCCTGGGGCTTGTACAAGTCGCGCCTGATGCGCTTGATTCATTGCCCGAACTGTTCAGTCGACTTGGCGGTGAAAAGCGCCAGTTCCTGGTTTTTATAGATGATCTTGGTTTTGCCGAGGAAGATACTGTTGGACCGCGCCGTTTGCGGAGCTGGCTTGAAGGCGGCGTAGAGGCAAGGCCGGGCAATTGCCGCCTTGCCGTCACGTCCAATCGCCGCGCCATTCTCGCGCGTCAGGCAAGCGAGCAGAACTCCGGCTCTGACGAAAGCCCGCTCAACCGCCGCGATGCAACCGATGACAAGCTTGCTTTGGCCGATCGTTTTGGACTGACCGTGGGTTTCCATCCATGCAGCAAAGGTGCCTATATCGAGATGGTCAGCGCCTATGCCGGTCCGCTGGAGTTGAAGTTCATCGAAGAAGAGGCGCTTGAATGGGCAATGCAGCGCGGGCAGCGGTCCGGTCGTGCCGCTTGGCAATTCGTCGTCGAACTGGCGGGTCGAGCCGGGAAGAAGCTTTAGCCCGCTCTCTTACTGAGCGGGAACTTCGCGCGCGTAATCCTCCTCATTGAAGGATGCCCGGGCATCACCCGTCAGCTGGCGGCGGGGTGGCAGTGACTCTGATTGAAGTCGCGCGATACCTGCTCCTGGCTCCGCTCCGGGTGCGTGAACTCGCCAGATAATCCCGGCGGTGTCATCAGTCATCAGCAGTGATCCGTCGCCCGCCCATTCGACCCAGGTCGGTCTGCCTTTGGTGGTGCCGTCCTCGTTCAGAAACCCGTCCAACACGGGAACCGGCAGACCTTCTGGATTGCCCAGTTCATCAAAGGCGACATAGACCAGATCGTATCCCGATGGTGGTTTGCGGTTCCACGAACCGTGGCGCGCAATGAATGCCCCGCTTGCGAATGTCTCGCCCATCCTGTGCCCCTCTTGCGTAAACACCAGACCCAACGCAGCCACGTGCGGGCCGAGCGCGTATTCGGGCTTGCGCGCATATTCAGCAAGATATGCTGGTCGCGGAGCTTTGACGCGCTCGTCGATATTAGTGCGCCAATAAACCCACGGCCAGCCGTACTGGGCGCCAATCGGCACATTGGTCAGATAGTCTGGCACCAGATCTCCGCCGAGCATGTCGCGCTCATTCACTGTGGTCCAGAGTTCGCCCGACCAGGGGCTGAACGCTAGGCCGTTAGGATTGCGCAATCCGCCGGCAAACTGGCGCTGGCGATTGGTTTCGAGATTATACTCCCAAATCATGGCGCGGCCTTCTTCGACCTCCATGCCTTGCTCGCCGATATTGGATACCGAACCAACCGCGACATAAATCCGCGTGCCATCTTCGCTTAGCTCGAGGTTGCGCATCCAGTGGCCGCCACCAGGTGCCAGATCCATCAGCTTGGTCGGCTCACCGGTTACGCTATCTGCGCCCAACTCATAGTCATACGCCAGCAATGCATTGTGGTTGGCGACGTAGAGCTTTCCATCATGCCACCCCATGCCCGATGGCGAGTCCAAACCATTGCTTTCATTAGCAATTGTGCGCCGTATCTCCGCGACACCGTCATTATCCCCATCACGCAGCAGCACAATTTCATTGGCAGAATCTCCGGTAGCCCCTGCACGGGTCATCAACCAATCGGCGATCCAGGCCATGATGCCGTCACCTTCCTCGCTTTTGGGTGATCGCGTAAGCGTGACGAGAACGTCCCCATTCGGCAGCGCCTGAAGCACGCGCGGATGATCAAGCCCTTCGGCAAAGCGTCCAACCGCCAGGCCTTCAGCTGCGTTCGGCGCGTCGCCATCATCCCATCCCACCGGTTTGGCGATCTGCACCGTCGGAACGGCTTCGGGATTGGGTTCCTCCAGGGTCGGGTCGGTTCCAGCGACCGCGTCAACCGAAAGCTCGGCGGGGCTTCCGCGTGATACCCACCAGAGGGCCGCGCCGAGAAGCACAGGAATGACAAGGAGGGCGATCAGGATCTTTTTGAGAATGCTCATGGGTGTCAGGCATAAGCCCGGTCCATGCGAGCGGCAATAGGCTACGTACAACAGACATGGTGCCCGGATCTGCCGTGGGCCTTGCTATTTGACCGGCTCCGCTTAGATCGCTTCCCACGATGTATGATTTCAAACCCAACGAGAACCTCGATGCAACCGAGCGGTACCGACAGCTGTGTAACGCTGCGGATGCGCTAACCGCGACCGAGAGTGACCCCATTGCCAATATGGCTAATATAGCCGCCCTCATATGGGAATTTGTGCCCGGACTGAACTGGGCCGGGTTCTATCGGGTGTTGGAGAACGAAAATGGTGAAGGCGAGCTCGTTCTCGGCCCGTTTGTTGGCCGCCCCGCCTGTATACGCATTCCGATGGGCGCCGGCGTGTGCGGGACCGCCGCGAAAACTGGCGCAACACAGCTTGTCGAGCATGTGCATGCATTCCCCGGACATATTGCGTGTGATTCGGCCAGCCTGTCCGAAGTGGTGGTGCCGGTTGTCCGGAATGGTCAAGTTGTCGCGGTTATCGATCTGGATTCCCCTGAACCAGCCAGGTTCAAGCCTGAGGATGCTGCGGGGATCGAGCAACTGGCGCGGTTGCTTGCCGATCGCATTTAACAAGATTCGCTAAATATCTAAAGTTATGGGTTTTCTGGCGCTCAAGTTGCGCGGCGCAACTTTCGATCAATCAGCCAATGTGGCAAAGTTGCGCGGCGCGACTTGGATTGCTTCAGATATCACCGCCGGTTAACCGCTGACAGATCAGATCGAGTTGATCGAGTGTGCGATATTTGATTGTGACTGCGCCCTTGCGCGGGTCCGCATCGGTCTTGATCCGCACAGTCATCCCCAAGAACTCTTCCAGATGCGCCTGTACCGCTGCAATGTCCGCGTCCTTGACGGGATCGCGCGTGGTGCGCTTGGTCGATTTGCGTGCTTTGGGCGCTACGTCCCCGCGCACCAGTTCTTCAACTTCGCGCACACTCAGCTTATCGCGAACCGCCTGTTTAGCCAGTCTCGCCGCGTCATCATGTCCGATCAATGCACGGGCATGCCCCATGGAGAGCTCACCTGCCTCCACCAGGCCCAGGACACTCTCTGGCAAGGCCAGCAAGCGCTGCAAATTTGCTACATGGCTGCGTGATTTTTCAACCATTTGCGCGATTTCAGCCTGTGTCAGACCTTCTTCATCACTCAACCGATGATAAGCGCGTGCTTCCTCGACCGGATTCAGATCTTCGCGCTGAATATTCTCGATCAAGGCCAACGCCATGACTTCACGTTCGTCCAGCTCGCGGACCAAGGCGGGAATCTCGTGCAAGCGCGCCTTCTGAGCGGCTCGCCAGCGACGCTCACCCGCCACGAGCTGGAAGCGCCCTCCACCTTTGGCGGTAACGATAATCGGTTGGATAACGCCGCGCGCGGCAATCGAAGCCGCCAGCTCTTCAAGTGCCCCCTCATCGAAGCGCTTGCGCGGCTGACCAGGCAAAGGTTCGATCGAAGAGATTGGGATGGAGCTCAATCCATTCTTCGCATAACCTTCTGAATTAGATAGAGTTTCGAAGGATTCGCTGTTTGCCGGCTGTGCCAGAGGCTCCTCGCGCTGGGCTTCCCCCATCAACGCGCCAAGCCCACGCCCCAGTTTCTTCCTGCGGTCCGCAGCGCTGCGCTGTGGCACCGAAAAACGGATAGGATCGGTGGAATCGCTCACGCGGCTTTCCTTTCTTCGGGCAGGCGACCGATCAATTCTCGAGCCAAAGCAATATAGGCGCGGCTGCCCGCACAGGCATGGTCATAGACCAAGGCTGGCAGACCGTGGCTGGGTGCCTCCGAAAGGCGCACATTTCGCGGGATGACCGTTTCAAACACCAGCTTGCCCAGGCATTCACGCACATCTTCCGCCACCTGATCGGTCAGACGGTTACGGCGGTCAAACATCGTCAGTGTCACACCGACAATTCCGAGGCCCGGATTGAACCGCTGTTGGACCTGCTCAACGGTCTGCAAAAGCTGGCTAAGCCCTTCTAAAGCAAAGAATTCACACTGAAGCGGGACCATCAGCGTGTTGGCGGCTGAAAGCGCGTTCAATGTCAAAAGACCAAGCGACGGAGGGCAATCGACAAAGCAGATGTCATGCCCGCTGTGATTGGCCAGTGCAGCGGAGAGACGGGACGTACGTTCGTCCATGGAGACGAGCTCAACCTCCGCACCACTCAAATCCACAGTCGCCGGAACAATGTCGAGCCCGGGAATACTGGTTGGCACCATAGCTTCCGCCAGGGGAAGACCTTCCACCAAAACATCATAGCTCGATGCCTTGCGGGCCTCGACACCCACACCCAGCCCGGTTGAGGCGTTTCCTTGGGGATCAAGGTCAATCAACAGCGTGCGCCAGCCGATTGCGGCCATAGCCGTCGCGATATTGATCGCCGTCGTGGTCTTGCCCACACCGCCCTTTTGATTGGCTATCGCAATTGTGATCATCCGCCTCGCCTGCCTTTCTGCAGTTATTTGCTTACGATGATCCCCGCTTCCTCATCGGTCAAGGACTGTTCCACGTGAAACATCCCGCGAATCTTTCGAGGCATCGCTTGTAGTTCTTGCGCCGCCGAACGCCCCTTCGGCAACAGATAGGTGGTTGCCTTTGTGGAAAAGGGTGCGGACAAGCTGAGGAGTTTTTCCAATGGCGCAAAGGCTCGTGCCGAAATAACCGATGCTTTGAAGGGCTCAACAAGCTCCAAACGCCTGCCTTCAACGCGGCAATTACCCAATTCAAGCTCGCGCACCATGTGTTCGAGCCATTCAACGCGGCGCGCACGGGATTCGACGAGCACAATCTTCCACTCCGGCCGCAGTGCCGCGATCACCAGGCCAGGAAAACCCGCTCCTGTGCCCAGGTCAAGCCACGGCCTCGAGGGTGTTTCACGTGGAACAAAACGCAGGAGCTGTGCACTGTCTGCTATGTGCCTGACCCACATTTGGGCCTCTGATGGCCTCGAAATGAGGTTTTGACGCTGATTCTCATTGATAAGTGCAGCACTTAACACTTCCAGGCGCAACATTCCTGCCGCATTGGTTAAGCCTTCGACGAAAGCTCGGGCAGAGGTCTCGTCTCGCAAAACCTGTTCCATCAAGCCGCTACCTGCCTGCGGCGCGCGTGGACGAGCAATGCAGAGAGTGCTGCAGGGGTTATCCCGGGCACACGCCCGGCAGCCGCCAGATTTGGCGGTTTAGCCACCGTCAACCGCTCAACCATTTCGTTGGAAAGGCCTGGCACGTCGCCGAATGGGAAGTAGCCACCGAGAGTCAAAGCCTCACTTGCGCGCAAATCCCGGAGTTCCGCCTCTTGCCGCGCCAGATAGGGTGCATAGGTCGCATCCTCCGCCATCTCGGCGATCAGTGCATCCTCTGGATCCAGATCAGCGGTCAACCAGGTGCTCAGATCACCCAACCCAACACCATCATGCCTCAACCACTCGCTAACCGGCTTGTCCCCTCCATCACGGCGGACATTGAGACCAGCGTCGCTCAGCGCTTTAGCTGAGATCATCACGTCAAAATGCGGCGCCAGATCGGTTCTGCTTGCCTCGCGATCCTCAAACCACTTGCGCCGCGTATCTCCAATACAACCCGCAGCAATGCCTAGCGGCGTCAATCGCGTCGACGCATTATTAGCGCGCAACCGTAACCGGTACTCCGCACGAGCGGTCAGCATACGGTATGGCTCTGTGACGCCCTGCAGTGTCAGATCGTCAACCATCACCGCAATATAGCTGTTCGCACGATCCAGTTGCGGGGGCTCCTTGCCAAGCACACTACCCGCCGCATTCAGTCCGGCAACCAACCCCTGTGCGGCCGCTTCTTCATAGCCCGTCGTACCGTTGATCTGCCCTGCACAGTAGAGTCCGGGAATGGCCCGAAGCTGCAAGTCTGCTGTTAAAGCCCGGGGATCAATGTGGTCATATTCCACTGCATAACCAGGAACTTCCATGACGACCTTCTCCAGGCCCGGCATCGCGCGCAACATCGTGAGTTGCACATCAACCGGCAGAGATGTGCTTATCCCGTTGGGATAAACGAGATGTGTGTCGATCCCCTCGGGTTCCAGAAAAACCTGATGGCCGTCACGGTCGCCAAACCGGTGAATCTTGTCCTCGATGGACGGGCAATAGCGTGGGCCCGCTGCGCCGATAGCACCTGTGAACATGGGTGATCTATGCAAATTGGCCCGGATGGCATCATGCGCGGCCTCGGTTGTCCGTGTGATCGCGCAGAAAATCTGGGGGTTGGCGCGGCGTTCAACGAGCGGCGACATTGTCCAATGATCTGCATCCGACGGCTGTTCTTCCAGGCGTGCCCAATCGATGGTGCGTCCATCCAAACGCGGAGGTGTTCCGGTTTTCAGCCGAGCCATCGGCAAATCGGCGCCGCGCAACTGTCTGGCAAGCTCCTGAGCTGAGTTCTCGCCTATGCGGCCTCCTTCAAACCGCTCTTCCCCGCGAAACAGCGTACCACCAAGGAATGTCCCGGTGCAGAGAATGACTGTCGGAGCCGTGAGTACGGTTCCATCGCTCAGATTGAGACCACCAATCCAGCCACCCTGCAGCACAAGCGATGCAGCCTCGCCTTCGATCAACTCAAGCCCGGCCTGCGCCTTCACCGCGCTTCGCACTGCGGCCTTGAACAATTTGCGATCGGCCTGCACACGAGGGCCCCAAACCGCACTACCCTTCGATCGATTGAGCATGCGATAGTGGATAGCGCCCGCATCAGCCGCACGACCAATCACACCATCGAGAGCGTCAACTTCGCGAACCAAATGGCCCTTACCCAACCCACCGATCGCAGGGTTGCAGCTCATGGCCCCGATCGCGTTTAGATCAAAACTCACCAGACCAACGCTCGCGCCCATACGGGCCGCCGCGCAGGCCGCCTCGACACCGGCGTGACCGCCACCGACAACGAGTACATCATAGTTTCGCATGAGACGCCCGATACTCCGGGTATACCTCGGGGTCAAAGCCCTTTCGGCTCTAGCCATCCTCGGTATGGTCGCACGACATGTTCCACGTGAAACACCTGGGCCTTGCTTCGGCTATTTTCCGATGCAGAAGCGCCCAAACAGCGCGTCGAGCATATCCTCTGTTGTAGCCCGCCCGATCAAACGGTCAAAAGCGAGGCGTGCACGGCGCAAACTCTCGGCAATCAACAGCGAATCTCTGGAGTCATGCGCTTCTAACAGAGCCCTGTGGCTATCTTGAAGAAGGTTATGCTGACGCGCGTTGAGAGCCGCCTCTCCCAGTTTGGGCAATGAATTTCGAGCAAGATCAAGCAATCCTGATTTGAGATCGCCTACCCCCTCTCCTGTGAGAGCAGAGACCCGAAATCTTGGCGCCGATTTAACCAAATGCGTTGGATTATCCACCTGGGCTTCAATCCCCCACGCACCATTCGGCTCCTCGTGATCAGGCCCCAGCCACAACACCAAATCGGCACTTTTCAGCTGGCTGCGCGCACGATCGATGCCAATTGCTTCGATTGCATCGTCACCACCATCATGAAGTCCCGCAGTGTCCACAAAGGTAAAGGGTACACCGCTGATCGCCACAGACCGTTCAATCACATCACGCGTTGTGCCCGCAATCGGCGAGGTTATAGCGGCCTCACTCTCAACCAACGCGTTGAAAAGAGTGGATTTCCCGGTATTTGGCGGCCCCGCCAACACAACACGAAACCCCTCACTCAACCGCTCAGAACGTGGACGCTGCAGAAAATCATCCAATTGATCGGAAAGCAGCTGTACGCGCGCGGAAAAATCATCTGCAAGGCCGCCTACATCATCCTCGTCGGAAAAATCGAGCGCAGCCTCAACTTCAGCCGCCAAACGCAGGAGCGCGTCACGCCATTCTTCAACCTGCCGCGATAACCCTCCCCCTGCCATTGCCATAGCTGCGCTGCGCTGGAGCTCGGTTTCCGCGCTTAGCAGATCAGCCAGGCCCTCCGCCTCGGCCAAATCTATCCGTCCGTTTGCAAAAGCGCGGCGAGTGAATTCTCCGGGTTCAGCCTTACGAAGACCCTTGATGGAGGAAAGCTCGCTCTCAATTGCAGCAACTACTGCGCGCCCGCCGTGACAATGCAATTCCAGCAGATCTTCGCCAGTGGCTGTTTTTGGACCCGGAAACCACAACACCAATGCCTCATCCAACACAGTGCCATCCGCAGCGTGCAACCTCACCAAACTTGCCTTGCGCGTCGGGATATCGCGACCCACCATGGATTCAAGGGTGGTTCCGGCTGCCGGGCCGCTGATGCGGATTACGCCGATTGCGGCCGGCGGCGCACCGCTAGACAATGCAAAAATCGTGTCAGTCATTTGCGGCTGCACCAATCCTAGTCGTCGCTAGGTTTCTTTCTATCACCCGCAGAGCCCATTCCGCCGCTCATGAAATTCTGGAACATCTGCATCCCCATCTGCCCCATCGGCGCAAGATGCTTGGCAAAATCCTGCAATTGGTCCGGGCTCGAGACACCCTTCATCGCCTTCGTCAGGCTGTCGACATAGACGCTGTTTGCCTCCGACACATCCGGCAGACCCATGAATGCCCGCGCTTCCTCGGGTGTGCAGTCGATCTCGATATTGACCTTCATCGCGATTCCTCCTTTGCCTCGCGCTTATCAGGCGAGCGTCCTCTCAAATTTGGGTTTGGCAAACCCGCTTGCCAAGCGATAAGCCGCTTTCACCAAGAATCAAAGGAGCAGCGCCCAAATGTCCGATACGGCTACAATTTCCACCCTTGCCGGCGATGCAGATTTCAACGCCTATGTCGCGCGTCCTGAAGGCACAGCTAAAGCTGCGATCATTGTGATCCAGGAGATTTTTGGCGTGAACCAGGGCATTCGTCGCAAATGCGATAGCTGGGCTGCCGAAGGATATCTGGCGGTTGCACCCGATCTGTTCTTTCGTATGAAGCCCGGGCTCGAACTCGACCCTGACGTTGAAACGGAATTCAACGAAGCCCTTGATTATTTTGGAAAATATAATCCAGACGATGGCGTCAAGGACATCGAGGCAACAATACATTGGATCCGTAGAGATGCCGGCGTGAACAAGGTTGGCTGCGTGGGGTACTGCCTTGGAGGGAAGCTTGCCTACATGACCGCCGCACGGACGGACATTGATGCCTCTGTCGGGTACTACGGTGTGATGATCGACCAGATGCTGGGTGAAAAACACGCAATAGCCAACCCATTGCTATTACACATTCCAACCGCTGACCATTTCGTTGGCCCCGAAGCGCAGGCCGCAATGCACGCAGGTCTTGATGACCATCAACGCGTGACCTTGTACGACTATGAAGGACTGGACCACGGTTTCGCAACCGAGAGTGGAAACAGGCGCGATGAAGCAGGTGCTCAGCTGGCTGATGGCCGCACCAAAGCATTCTTTGCAGAGCATCTGTCATGAGCCCGGCTGCCAAAGGCCTCAAACGCTGGCATGAAGTGATCGAAGGTGGAAGTGAACCAACCGCCCTAACAAACATCATGCGCGAAGACGCTGTGTTTCACTCTCCGGTTGTCCACACACCGCAAAAAGGACGCCCGATCGTCGTTGCCTATCTATCCGCCGCCGGACAAACGCTCGGCAATGACAGTTTTCAATATCTGCGCGAAGTTGCGGACGGGAACACCGCGGTGCTCGAATTCCAGACAGAGATGGACGGTATTCAGGTCAACGGCATCGACATGATAACCTTTGACGACGAGGGCTTGATCACCGATTTCAAGGTGATGGTGCGCCCACTGAAAGCGGTGAACAAGGTCTGGGAAATGATGGGCGCGCAGTTGGAGCGTATGAAGGCGGGTTAACGAGCTCTCGCTGCTGAAAACCCGCCCTGAATCTGCTAGGAATTACTGGTTCATCGTCTCGAAGAAGTCTTCGTTCGTCTTCGAATCCTTCATTTTGTCGAGCAGGAATTCCATCGCGTCGACCGTTCCCATCTGCATGAGAATACGGCGCAGGACCCACATCTTCGAGAGGTTGTCCTTGTCGACCAGTAGCTCTTCCTTGCGGGTGCCGGACTTGCCGACATCGAGCGCCGGGAAGATCCGCTTGTCAGCAACCTTGCGATCAAGCACGATTTCCGAGTTACCGGTGCCCTTGAATTCTTCGAAGATCACTTCGTCCATGCGGCTGCCGGTATCGATCAGCGCGGTTGCAATGATGGACAGCGATCCACCTTCTTCGATGTTACGCGCCGCGCCGAAGAAACGTTTCGGGCGCTGCAATGCATTGGCATCCACACCACCGGTCAGAACCTTGCCCGAGCTTGGAACCACCGTGTTGTAGGCACGGCCCAGACGTGTGATCGAATCGAGCAGGATGACAACATCGTGCTTGTGCTCGACTAGCCGTTTCGCCTTCTCGATCACCATCTCAGCGACCTGGACGTGGCGATTGGCAGGCTCGTCAAAGGTAGAGGAGATCACCTCACCCTTAACGCTGCGCTGCATGTCCGTAACTTCCTCGGGTCGCTCATCAACCAGCAAAACCAGCAGGAAAACCTCGGGGTGGTTGTCCGTGATCGCCTTTGCGATGTTCTGCAACAGCACCGTTTTACCGGTACGTGGAGGCGCCACGATCAATGCGCGCTGACCCTTGCCCTGGGGCGCGATAATATCGATCACTCGTGCAGACTTGTCTTTGACTGTCGGGTCAACCTGATCGAGGTTGAGCTTCTTGTCGGGATAGAGCGGAGTAAGGTTGTCGAAATTGGTGCGCATGCGCACTGCGTCCGGCTTGTCAAAGTTAACGGTGGTCAGACTTGTCAGCGCGAAATAGCGCTCGCCTTCTCTGGGTGCGCGGATTTCACCTTCGACAGTGTCCCCGGTGCGCAAACCCCATTTACGGATCTGGTTCGGCGAGACATAGATATCGTCCGGCCCAGCTAGATAGTTTGCCTCGGGCGAGCGCAGAAATCCAAAGCCGTCTTGCAGCACTTCGATCGTGCCGATGCCCATGATTTTTTCTTCGTATTCGTCATCTTCGGCAAGCTCGCGCAGGATGCTGAACAGCAGATCCTGCCGGCGCATGGTGCTTGCGCTCTCAACGCCCAATTCTTCCGCCATCGCGACCAATTCGGCCGGGGTTTTTTCTTTCAAGTCTTTAAGATGCATTTCGATTCTTGTCCGTATTGGAAAATGTTGGCCGACAGGTCAGTGCCTCGTTTGGATCCGGAGGCGTTTGGGCTTGGAGAAAGCAGACCTTGGCGTCGCTTGAACGCGATGCCTTGATGCCGGTTAGATGAGTTCGAGATAGAATTGCGCCGCGCTATCGTCAATCAGGAATCGCTACCGATTCTACATAGCACGAACAACAACCACTAGAATTACGATGATAACCAGCAGCAGTCCTGGCAACTCGCCAATCATGCGAAGCTGCTTTTCACTCAATGGTCGCTGACCCTTGGCAACCTTCTTCGTCTGCGCGATCAAATACCCGTGAAAGCCCGTCAGAACGACAACAAAGAAGATTTTGGCGTGAAGCCAGCCCAATCCGGGTGAACCGTCAAACAAGCCCAGCTGGACGCTCATAAGCAGACCTAGCACCCAAGCAATGATCATACTTGGCGTCAGGATTATCTTGCGCAGCAGGCCCATACGTTTGACCCATAACGCTTCTTCCTCTGATCCCGGCGCTGAAGGATGCACATAGATCAGCTGGCGCGGAAGCATGAACAGGCCAGCCATCCAGAACACCACGAAGATGATATGGCCGGCCTTGAGCCAAAGGTAAGTCACAGCAATGATGTCCTGCATCGCATGAATATGTAGGTATCCTTCATCGCTCCGTCACCCCCGCTTTTGGTTCAAGCGCCGCGAACCGCAGCAACCAACTGCTCGACATGCTCGATCGGTGTAAACTGGCCGATGCCATGACCCAGATTGAAGATATGCGGACGGTCAGCAAAGGTATCGATGATGAATTCGATCCGATCGGTCATCGCTTTGCCGCCTGCCATCAGCATCAAGGGATCAAGATTGCCTTGGACCGGCATGCCTTGTGGAACTTCCCTGTTCGCCCAGACCGGATCAACCGTTTCATCCAGACCCAGAGCATCGACACCGGTTTCCTTGGCATATTGCGCCAGCTTTGCCCCGGCGCCCTTTGGAAAACCGATAATCGGTGTGTCAGGATGCGATTGTTTGATTGCCGCGGTGATTGTCGCATTGGGCGCAATCACCCAGCGCTCAAACTGGTCAGGCGCCAGACTGCCAGCCCAGCTATCGAACAATTGCACTGCTTCAGCGCCTGCATCGATTTGACCACGCAGATAGCCGATGGTGACATCCACTATCGCATCAATGATCGACTGGAAACGGGCCGGATCGGTGTAAGCCAGCTCGCGCGTCGCGTGCTGATCGCGGCTGCCTTCGCCATTCACCATGTAAGTCGCGACCGTCCACGGACTTCCCGCAAAGCCCAGCATGGTCACATCATCACCGATCATCGCGCGACACTTGCGCACCGTCTCGTAAATTGCCTCGAAACGCTCGGGTTGCGCCGTAAAACTCTCTAGCTTTGCATCAAGCAAGCGCGGCGAAAGTTTGGGTCCTTCGCCTACGAGAAACTCCAGCCCCTGGCCCATCGCATGTGGGACAATCAGGATATCGGAGAACAGGATTGCACCATCAAACCCAAACCGGCGCAGAGGCTGGATCGTGATTTCCGCAGCCGCATCGCTGTCATACACCAGATCGAGAAAACCACCCTTCTCTGCTCTCGATTCGCGATACTCGGGAAGGTAGCGTCCAGCCTGGCGCATCAGCCACATGGGTGGCCGGGAAGCCTTATGACCGCGTAACGTATCGAGAAGCAAACCAGGCATAGGTCTAAGTCCAATCAACTATGATTATATTATATAAGGATTGTAGAGTCTGTTGGCCCTGTGAATATCGGGAACAAGTGGCTCCTGCCCAATTTCTCCCGTCATTGCAAAGGCTGTGATTGACCCCGACTCGCGACTCTGCGGGAGTCGAGTCAAACTTTTGCTCGCTATCAACAGGCTGGGGACAGCTCTGGCCAGGTGTTTACAGACCCCTTGGTGAAACACTTGATAGCGCGCATGGATTGGCTCCACGAACTTGTCCTCAGACTTCTCCCGTGGTTTATGCCGGTTCTCGTCCACAGGGCTCCAATCGACAGAGATCGTATTCAACCGGAATGCCAAACATGCACCTACATCTTGTCTCTGACTCGACCGGCGAAACATTGGAGATGATCGCCAAGGCGGCATTGGCGCAATTCGACAATCCCGAGGTTCTTCGCCATTTCTGGCCGATGGTGCGCTCGCGCCAGCACCTGGACCGGATTGTGCCTTCGCTGGCGGATAGTCCCGGTCTGGTCCTGTTCACCCTGGTCAATCCAGACACACGAGCGCGTCTGGAGGAGCACTGTCGCCAGATCGGTCTGCCTGCCGTGCCCGTGCTGGATTCGGTAACCGCCGCACTCGAGGCGCAGTTGGGTGAAGAGGCGCATGGCAGGCCTGGCCACCAACACCTGATGGACGAAGCTTATTTCGGCCGTGTCAATGCAATTCACTATACGATTGCCCATGACGACGGGATTGGCTGGGAAGATTGGGAAGAAGCTGACATTGTCCTGGCTGGTGTATCGCGCAGCTCGAAAACGCCAACAAGCATCTACCTTGCCAATCGCGGGTATAAGGTTGCGAACATCCCCTTGGTAATTGAATCGCCGCCACCAAAGGTTTTGTTCGGGCTTCGTCACCCCATGGTGGTGGGTTTGACCACCGCTCCGGAACGGCTGGTCCAGGTGCGTCGCAACCGGCTCCTGTCGCTCAACGAAGCAACAGAGACATCCTATGTCGACGATGAGCGGGTGCGCGAAGAAGTGCAGTTTGCGCGGCGGATGTTTGCCGATAACGGCTGGCCCGTGATTGATGTAACCCGGCGTTCGATTGAAGAGACAGCAGCGGCGGTGATCCGGTTCATGCAAGAGCGGAAAGACAAAGCGGCAGCGCCGGATGAAAGTGGTGAAGGTGCAATATGATCATCCTGGCCTCCAACAGTGCGTCACGGCGGGCGATGCTGGATGCAGCAGGGGTCATGTATGAAGCCATGCCGGCACATATAGATGAGCGCGCCGTCGAAGCGGCGCTTTCCGGCTGTTCCCCGGGTGAGATTTCCGAGGCGCTGAGTGTTGCAAAGGCCCAAGCTGTGGCGGCAGACAATGCCGCACGGCTGGTGTTAGGCAGTGATAGTCTGGTCGTGTGCGACGGGCAGCGCTTCGACAAGCCGCAAAGCCGCGAACAGGCAGCCGAGCATCTGCGTTTCTTCTCAGGTAAGGTCATGGAGCTGCATAGCGGCGCTGCGATCGTGCGCGATGATACGTGTGAATGGAGCACAACATCTCTGGCCCAGCTTCATGTGCGCGAATTAAGCGAGCAATTTATCGAGCAATATCTCGATGCTGAATGGCCAGAGATCGGCTATTGCGCAGGCGCTTTCCGGATTGAAGCCATGGGCCCGCAATTGTTTGAACGGATCGACGGTGATCAATTCACGGTGCTGGGAATGCCGCTGCTGGGTGCACTTGGTGCACTGCGCGACCTGGGTGAGTTGGTTTCATGATCAAGCCCTATGCTGAAGTCATTGGCGATCCAATCGCTCATTCAAAGTCTCCTGCAATCCACAATTTCTGGCTCGAGAGATTGGGGGCTGCACCGACCTATCGTGCCCAGCATGTGTTGAGCGATAAGCTTGGCGATTACATCAAATCGCGCCGCAGTGACCCTGAATGGCGGGGTTGCAACATTACGATGCCACATAAACAGGCCGTGATTGATCTGGCTGACCGGCTGGACCCGGTCGCTACACAAATCGGAGCAATCAACACTCTGGTTCGTGAAGGTGACCAGCTCATCGGTTGCAACACCGACGCGGCCGGATTCCTTGAACCGCTCCGTGGTGAATTGTCGCAAGAACACTATTTTCGGATGGCTCGTGTTCTGGGCACAGGTGGTGCGGCTCGGGCCATTGTTGCTGGCCTTGCCGGACAAGGCTTCACGATAGTTCTCGCAGGGCGCAACCCCGACAAGGCAAGGTCTATTCTCGAAGAGGTTGCACCAAAGGGCGAGCATCACGCAGTACATCTCGATCATTTTGCAGAGCCGACCGACTTTGCCTTCGATGATCGTGACGGGTGCCTGGATCTGGTGGTCAACGCGTCGCCACTGGGTATGAGCGGGCAATCCGAACTCGCGTTTGACTGGAGCCACGCACCTCCAGGTGCGATCGCCTATGATATCGTGACCGATCCGCTCGAGACTGCATTCCTGAGGAACGCCCGCGCCGCCGGACATCAAACATTGGACGGTCTCAATATGCTAATCGGGCAGGCAGCGGCTGCATTCGAGAAGTTCTTCGGGCAAGCCGCGCCGCGCGAGCACGATGCGCAGCTTCGGGAGCTTCTAACGCGATGACAAAGCCACTCATTATAGGTCTCACCGGCTCGATCGGAATGGGTAAATCGACAGTCGCAGAAATGTTCGAGCGACACGGTGTGCCTGTGTTTGACGCCGATAAAGAAGTCCGTTCCATGCAGGGTCCGGGCGGCGAATTGCTCGAGGCCATCGAAGCTGCTTTTCCCGGATCAACCGGACCCGAGGGGGTTAAGCGTGACACCCTTGGCCAGCTGGTTTTTGGCGATCCGGATGCCCTCTCCCGGCTGGAGGCGATCGTCCATCCTGCTGTCGCGGCCAAACGCATAGAGTTCATGATCGAACACGGCGGTGCGCCGATGGTGGTTTTCGACATTCCCTTGCTGTTCGAAAAGGGCGGCCATGAAAGCGTGGATACGATTGTTGTTGTGTCGGCGCCGGCCGAAATCCAGCGAAAGCGAGTGCTTGGCCGTGAAGGGATGACGCCTGAGAAGTTCGCGCATATTCTTTCACTGCAAACCCCTGATATAGAGAAGCGCGAGCGCGCTGACCATGTGATCGATACTGGCGTTACTCTGGCTGAAACTGAAGCTGCGGTTGCCGATCTGATCGCACAATTGGGTGCGGAGAGATAAAGCTCCACCTGTGTTCCGGAATCGCTTGCCAAATCAGAATGCGAGTCCGATAGTAACACCAATGCGGGAAATCGTTTTCGACACAGAGACCACCGGCTTGGACCCTGCTTCGGGTGACCGGATGGTTGAAATGGGATGTGTGGAAATGATCAACCGGGTGCCGACCGGGGCCACCTACCACGCCTATTACAATCCCGAACGCGATATGCCTGCTGCCGCTGAAGCGGTGCACGGATTGTCGATTTCCTTCCTCGAAACAAAACCGCTTTTCTGTGCGCAGGTCGATGAATTGATCGCCTTTCTGGGTGATGCACCGCTGGTTGCGCACAATGCGGGCTTTGACTTTGGCTTTCTTAATAACGAGCTGAAGCTCATCGGTCGCGAACCTATCGACATGGACCGAATGGTCGACACCGTTGCCATCGCGCGCAAACGCCACCCGGGCGCAAAAGTATCACTTGATGCCCTGTGTACGCGTTACGGCGTTGATCGCAGCCACCGCGTGAAGCACGGCGCGCTGCTTGACGCTGAATTGCTAGCTCAGGTTTACGTAGAGCTGATGGGTGGGCGCCAGATCGGTTTGGAACTGGCGGCTGACAGCCAGAGTGATCGTGTCGCCGCACTGGATTCAACCCACCCGACCAAAGCAGCTGGACCGCGGCGCGAGGCCAGGCCGCATACGGCGAGTGATGCCGAGCTTGCACGCCATAAGATATTTCTCGAACGGATCGAAAAACCGATCTGGTCGAACTGAGTACCGGGGGGTTATGTCCCCCGCCAATCTTGAGGAGATCCCACATATGGATATTCGCGTATCGGGCCATCAGATCGAAACCGGCGATGCCTTGCGGGAGCATGTGGACAGCAGGCTAGGCGGGATAGTCGAGAAGTACTTTGACCGGGCTATCTCTTCGCATGTCACCTTTGGCAAAGCGCCTGCCGGCATGTTCGCATGCGATATTGTCACGCACGTTATGCAGGGCCTGATTCTGAAAGCACATGCCGATGCAGCTGATGCACATCAGGCTCTGGACGCGGCGTCTGCCAAGATCGACAAACAATTGCGCCGTTACAAAAGGCGCTTGAATGACCGCCATGAGCAAGCCGATTTCGCCCGCGCCGAAGAAGCCGCAGCCTATGCGTTCGAAGAGGCTGGCTACACCATTTTTGCCAGTGACGAGGGTGAGGAAGAGCTCCTTCATGATGCTCCACCGATCATTGCAGAGACGAGTGTTGATATTCCCGAGGCGAGTGTGGCTGATGCGGTCATGATGCTCGACTTGCGAGACACCAATGCGCTTTTCTTCAAAAATGCTGGAACCGGGCGCCATAATATGGTTTATCGCCGCTCCGACGGTTCGATCGGGTGGGTTGAGCCGCGCTAGGGGTCAAACCGCTGGTTTATAGCGGTCAGCGCGACGAAGATGGACAACGTTTGGACAAATTCATCCTGCATAGGATGTGTACCGAATGTTGAGGTCGCTGAAATAGAATATCGGACGTGAAAACAGCTTAAAATGAATGTGAATTTTCAAATGCTTCCAGAGGCGGTTGCTGCTGCCAGTCTGGAATCCAAGGATTTGGTTCTCGAACGTTTGAGCGAGCTTTTTGCGGCTTGCTGCGACGCGAACGCATCTGATGTGCTTGAAGGGTTGGAAGAGCGCGAGAAGCTCGGCTCAACCGGTTTCGGCAACGGTGTTGCGATTCCACATGCTCGATCTTCGAAGGTGAATCGGCCCATCGCGGTTCTTCTACGCCTGGAAAACCCGGTTGATTTCGCAGCGGCAGACGGCCTGCCCGTCGAGCTGGTGTTCGGACTATTGTCGCCAGAAAATGCCGGTGCTGCTCACTTGCATGCATTGGCGGCGATTTCGCGTCTGGCGCGTGATGAACATACACGGGAAGCTTTGATCGAAGCGCCCAATACGGAAGCTATGTATGCGCTTCTGGCCAGCCATCTAGAGCGTGATGCCGCCTGAGGGGCGCGCCGAAGCAGGGGGCGTCGGCATAGGCGCCGACTTGCATTATCGCGCATTGGAACGCCTGTACGCTTCCGCACCGATCAACGAGACATTCAACTCTCGGCTCGAGATCCCGGGCGAAGGTCGTTCGCGGATTACGTTCCAGATCGACGAAAGTGTCTTTCATGCGGCTGGCGCTGCGCATGGCACTATTTATTTCAAGATGCTCGATGACGCGGCGTTTTACGCTGCGAATTCCCGCACGACCGACCGCTTTCTTCTGACTACCTCGTTCAACCTGCACTTCACCAAGCCTGTGCGGTCGGGTGAAGTGGTGGCCGAAGGGCTCTGGATCAGTGGCAAACGCCGCGTTTTCGTGGCTGAATCGCGGTTGATCGATGCAGAGGGCGAGGAAATCGGCCGCGGAACCGGCACATTCATGCGATCACGCATCGCCTTGTCCGGCTTGCTAGGATATTCGGCAGGGACGGAGTAAGCGCTGTGGACGCGCGCTTACCTGCACATCTGGAAGTTTCAGCCATAATTCGCCTGGTCGAGGCCGCCGGAGGTTTCGCAGTAGTTACCGCCAAGGGCGAAAGAGATGCCGGAACGATCCTTATCTTAACTTTCTATCGCGGTGAGAATGCCGTTCTTTTCGAAAAGATGCCGCAATTGGATGGTTCGCGACCGTTTGTTGCTGCAAAGCAGCAAAACACTGAAAAACCACAAGAAATTTTCGAATACATTGAGCGCCGCAAGCAACAAGACCCCGATATCTGGGTTTTGGAGGCAGATATCGCTGATGGCGCACAGTTCATCGCATCCTTGCCGCGTTAACTTGACCTTCGCGGAAAGTCGCCTATTTGGCCCGCCAGCTTCCAGGCGCGTAGGCGGCGTATGCTCGGCAATGAGGTCGAGCTCGCTAGCACGCAGACGGGGGGCGGCCGGCAGGCCATGAAATTGGACCACTGATTGAATACCAATAGGTATCGGTCCCAGCCTGCGACGGAGCTAGCTCACCGCCTAAAATAACGGACAATATGACTCGTAGGAGCCATGGGCTCGGGATTACTGCTGCGGCAGTGGCTCTCGGCCTGACATTCGCAAGCGCTGAACTTTCAGGCGCTTTCGCTCAGGACACGGATCCTGAGGCTGCGGTGGCAATTGATGCCGCTGCTGATGCCGAACCGGCATCATCCCCTGTTTTCGTTGCACAAGAAGTGGTTCAGCCAGTCGCCGAGCCAAGCGAAGAGGTTTCCTCTGAAACCCGCGCAACTTCGCTGCGGGAACTTGTTTCCGAAACCGAAACCGATTTTACACTGTCAGAGCAGATGCATTGCCTCGCCGGGACGGTCTATTTTGAAGCGCGCGGTGAGCCGCTTTCCGGTCAGCTGGCTGTGGCACAGGTTGTGATCAACCGCGCGGACAGTTCGCGCTTTCCATCAAGCTATTGCGGCGTTGTTTATCAGCGTGCCCAATTCTCATTCGTTCGTAGCGGCGCAATGCCCCGTATCAATACAGGCTCGAATGCTTGGAAACGCGCGAAGGCAATCGCACGCATCGCGCATGAAGGTATGTGGGAATCAGAGGCTGAAGACGCGCTCTATTTCCACGCGAAATATGTGAGCCCGAGCTGGAGCCGGAAGAAAACGGCCCGCGCTACGATCAACCAGCATATCTTCTATCGGTAATAAATTGCCGCATTCAGAATATTGAGAGGGCTCGTCTGGGAACAGGCGGGCCCTTTTGGTTTCTGAGCGCTTCAGTCCCGCAACACTGCCCAAACAGGTGCATGGTCGCTGGCTTTCTCGCGCCCGCGATGGTCTTTATCGACTCCTACAGCTTCCAGCCTGTCTGCCGTTTCCGGGTTGAGCAGAATGTGATCGATCCTGAATCCATGATCGCGCTGCCATGCGCCCGCTTGATAATCCCAATATGTCCAAACGCCGCCGCGCGGATTGTGGCTGCGCAGCGCATCTGTCCAGCCATCGGCTAGCAGACGTGCATAGGCCGCACGAGATTCCGGCTGCATCAACGCATCGTCGGCCATCGCCTTGGTTGACCAAACGTCATTATCCTCCGGAATAACGTTGAAATCGCCCAGCACAGCCGCTGGCACTTCCTCAGCCCAGATTTGCGCCATGCGTTCGCGCAGTTTCGCCATCCAGGCAATCTTATAGTCAAATTTCGGCCCAGGCTGCGGATTGCCGTTTGGCAAGTAAATGCAAACAATCCGTACACCGCCAACATCGGCCTCAAGATAGCGTGCCTGTTCGCCCTCGCCATCGTTCGGGCCGTCGATCCCCAAGCCGCGCTGAACCTCTACGGGTTCACCAAGGCCAGCTTCCTTGTCGACCAGAATGGCGACACCGTTGAAACTCTTCTGACCATGCCAGATTGCGTGATAGCCAACATCGTCAAATTCATGGGCCGGAAAATTCTCGTCCATGCTTTTGATTTCTTGCAGGCATGCGACGGTTGGCCGGGTTTCCGTGAGCCATTCCTTCAACCGCGGCAGCCGCGCTTTGATGCCATTGATATTGTAGGTCGCGATTTTCATGGGGCGACTAGTGCCCGAAGATCACGCGCGATCAAACACCTTTATTGCGAGTGATCCTGCTGACCACAAAGGCCCAAACCCTATATCCCGAAGCTGGACCCGCAGCCGCAACCCGCCGCCGCTTGCGGGTTTTCCACTCTGAAGGCCGCGCCCCCGAGAGATTCTACGAAGTCGACCACACTGCCGGAAACCAGATCAAGACTGACCGGATCAACCACTAACTTCACACCAGCGGTCTCGCTGATGGAATCGTCTTCCTCGGCGGCATCGGCGAGATCGAATTTGTACTGAAAGCCTGAACATCCACCCCCCTCGACTGAAAGGCGCAGGATTGCGGGTTTGGACTGCTTTTCGGCAATCCAGGATACGCGCTTTGCCGCAGCCGGTGTCAGAGTGAGTGTTTCAGCCATGATTGAGCAAATTTAGGGTGCGAATGCCCAAACAGCAAGCTCCGCGCGCCCGATCAGGCGGTTTGGATATATTCGCGCAGGGCCTCTGCCTCGTGCTCGACCTCATCGGTGTGGTATTTCACAAGGTCGCCGATCGAAATAAACGCCACCATAGCGCCGTTCTCCATCACGGGGAGGTGACGGATCCTGCGCCTTGTCATCAGCGCCAATGCTTCGTTGATCAGACTTGTTGTTTCGACGGTGATGGGCGGCGCAGTCATCACATCTGCCAGCGGGCGATTGAGGCAGGCTTCACCCTCGTTCGCCAGCTTGTAGATCACATCACGTTCGGAAAATATCCCGACAACCGAACCACCTCGCATCACAGGCACAGCGCCAATCCGCTTTTCTGCGAGCAGGGCGACGGCCTCTCGCATAGTGTCGTTTGAGTCGCAGGAGATGACTTCGGCGCCGCGGCGTCCCTCAATGATCCGCGCGATTGTCATGGGTTTACTCCTCTACTGTCTGATTCCTTGCAAAACATGCCACTTTCCTTGCGAAAAGGCGAATCTATCGGTTCACAATGGACATTGCATCGCGGCTTGCGAGGCCCCATGTCGCAGCACATGGTCAGTAAATCACCGCTTGATGATCCCGAGAACGCCGCATACGCTTGGGCACGCTACCGCCGGATCATGCGATTCATGTTCATGCTGACCGTGGGTGTGGTGCTGATCGCAATCGCGCTACTCTACAAATTCAACGGTGCAGTCTCGATCCATTTCTACATCGCCGTTGCTTTGGGGATCGGCTTCACCATGCTGCTAACCAGTGCATTGATGGGTTTGGTTTTCCTGTCAAACGGCACCGGGCATGACGCATCGGTCGACAACAACCTGCCCAGACATGACGAAGACTAGTCCAGAATGAAGGTTGATGGCGACTGCGGTCAGTCGTTCGAAAGCCGGAACTCTTCGACTGGCGTTCCGCCAACCAGATGTTCCTGGATAATGCGCTCCAGCACGTCAGGGTGTGCCGAGTGGTACCAGACGCGGTCGGGATAGACGACAGCGATGGGCCCGGCGGCGCAAACCTGCAGGCAATCAGCCTTGGTGCGCTGAACCCCGCCGCAAGGCCGGCCTTCGGGATTGATCCGTTTGGGCCCGGCCAATTTCAGCTCGTTCAACCGGCGCTTGAGAAACTTCCACGAGGCCACACCTTCTTCACGCGCGCAACATTTCTGCTTTTCGCTCATCGCACACAAAAAGATATGACGGTCGATCGTTTCGCCGCCAAGCTTTGCGAGGCCCAGTCGGGCGTCATCCAGAGGGCTGCGATCAGGCATTGATGCTTTGCCGGATTGGCTAGCGGCGCTTGCCGGCAATCCGGGCGATTTCGGCCTGAACCATCTTTTCGACCATTCCAGGCAGGTTTGTGTCGAGCCATTCGGCCAGCATCGGGCGCAGCATATCGCGGACCATGCCTTCGAGCGATGTTTCGCCCGAGCGGACGATCTGTGGTCTTGCACCGGGCTCTGCCAGCATCGTCAGCGCTTCGAAATTGTCGCGCATCGATTTTTGGACCGCGTCCGTCGTCAGCGGAGTGTCAGCAATCTCGCCGTCATCGGCGAACTCCATTTCGCCCAGATCGAGGACATCATCCTCGTCCGCAATCGCGCCACCTTCTTCCGGGATACGCACAGCAGGTGGAATCTCGCGATTGTCACGCGCGATAACCTTCTTGATTGATTCAAGAATTTCTTCGACCGATGCTTCGTTATTGCTGTGCGCCATTGCGCCGTACACCCCTGATTCCTCAACTGCCGAGTTGGCCCAAGGTCTCTGTGACGTCAATAATTTGTGACGTCACCCGATTCATCAGGCGGCCCAATCATCGCGTCAGCAGCCGGGATGTCAACGGTTCTGGTTGAATTTGCCTCTGGCTCCGGGTTGCGCTGCCAATCGAAGATCTTGTTCCTGACCCGGTCGTAATTGACCTGAGGATCATAGAGTACGCCGCCAGTATCGAGATTGAGGTCGCGTGCTTCAGCCCGGCCCATCGCCGCCAGCACGCTGAATCCCGCGACATAGGCATTGCGCCGGGCTGTCACCAATTGCGCGCGGGCAGACAGTAATTCCTGCTCGGCGTTGAGAACGTCCAGAATCGTACGATTGCCTATCGAGTTTTCGGCCCGCACACCTTCCAGACTGAGTTCGGCTGCGGAAACCGCCGCCTCGGAGCTTTCAATCACCGCCCGCGACGCTTGCCAGCTGGCATAGGCGGCGCGAGTTTGCGCGATGACGCTACGCTCTGTGGCGATCACGTTCTCAAGCGCAGCGGTCTCGCGTGCAAAGGCCTGACGTTGCTGAGCTGCGGGGCGACCACCCTGAAAAATTGGCACAGTCACCTGAACACCGATGTTGGCGGTGGTTTCATCCTGCGCAAAATTGGCTGAGATCGGGCCGCCCAAGGTGCCATAGAAATCGGTGTAGTCGTAATTCACAAAGCCGCCGATCGTCGGCAGGCGGCCGGCGCCCGCCACTTCTGAATCATAGCCCGCCGCGTCCGCACGTTCCTTTGCCGCGATCAGATCGGGGTTGTTGTCGAGAGCGGTGACCACAGCTTCACCTACAGTATCGGGCAAGCCCGGTAGCGGTGGCGGCGCCTGAAGATCCTGCGGCGCGCGACCTATCAGCTGGATATATGTCTCGCGCGCAGAGATCAGATTTGCTTGTGCATTTCGGAAATCGCTTTGCGCCACGGCCAGGCGCGATTGTGACTGCGCAATGTCGGTACGCGTCAGCTCGCCGATCTCGAAACGGTCATTGGTCGCTTCAAGATTGATCGTGAGTACTTCGACCTGGTTGCCGGCAAGCATAGCCAGCGCTTCAGTGCGCAGCACATCCATATAGGCCGCGACCACCTGGCTGAAAATCGAACTCTCCGTGCCACGGAGATCAGCCTGACCCGCAGCCACGCGTTCCTTGGCGGCTTTGATGCCATTCTTGACCGCGCCGCCAGAGTAGATCGGGACCGTCAAATCCAATCCAGCCGAAAAACGCCGCTCGGGCGCAGTGAAGCTGTTGGGTGAGACCTTGGTGAACTCGATATGATTGGCGACCGCGCTGACATCAATGCCGCCTCGCGATGCTTGAATCGGGACATCTTCATCGGTTGCGCGCTGCTGAGCGCGCGCAGCTTCCAATGAGGGGTTTGTTTCGTAAGCTGCCGCCAATGCTTCGCGCAGCGTATCAGCCTGCGCAGTGGCCGGAACCATTGCGGAGCTTAGAACGAGTAACGCGGCTGTGCGCCGGCAGGTCTTGCTCCGCATCATCAGATCAGAAGCTCCATTCCTTGTTCTTGTCGAAAGCGTGCAGCACGGGAATTCCGATGTCGGCAAGCGGCTGTAGCACGACGTTTCCAGCCACTTTGCGCCCTGTTGCGAGGCGGGTGACGCCGCGCTCAACCACACCGGTTATGATCCTGCCATTGTCTTCCAGGCGCTTAGCCAGCGTATCGGGCAGTTCCTCGATCGCGCCATCGACCAGGATTAGTGAATAGGTCTTGCGACCCTTCTTGCCGTCGACAATCTCTTTGACCGATTTGGTGTCGAGCTTGCCGACCAATGGCTTGACCAACTCGGCAAGATAGGCCGAGCCACTCGTGACCACGAGCGCATTGTCATCCAGGCCCGGACGCGCTTCGGCCAGCATCTTGCCGTGAACTATAGGTGCGGCAAGAAATGCGCCATCACCCAGAGGAATCGCGCGATCCATATAGGCAATGGACTTGGCGCCGGCTGGCACGAAATCTTCGCGAGCAACGCTGCCCATTCGCGCGATTACGAACGGCTCGTTCACGCCGCTGGTGCGCAGCTGGCTGTCAATCATTGCCCTGCGGGCGGCGGAGGAATCAGTCTTTGTCATGGCATTCACCGGCTGTATTACATGCACAATACACTACGTCAATCATCTCTAGCCTTTGTGCGCCCGTCAGCCAAGTTCTTTGCAACTCATGCGCTATTGTTTGCAATTGGATGATGGACTTAGAAGTGCCACGGAGCCAAAGGGTACGGGAATCGACCGACAGGAGCACAGCTTCGATGAGCGACATGACAATTATCCGCGAAGACGATCTGATCGAAACGATCACGGACGCGCTGCAGTATATCTCTTACTATCATCCGATGGACTACATCCAGGCGCTCGGTGAAGCCTACAAGGTGGAACAAGGGCCAGCCGCGAAAGACGCGATCGCCCAAATTCTGACGAACAGCCGGATGTGCGCAGAGGGGCATCGCCCGATTTGCCAGGATACGGGCATCGTCAATGTTTTCATCAAATGGGGCCAGAACTGCCGCCTCGAATCGGCGAAGAGCCTGCAGGATGTCGTCGATGAAGGCGTACGACGCGCGTACAATCACCCTGAAAACAAGCTGCGCGCTTCGATTCTGGCTGACCCGGCGTTCACGCGGCGCAATACGCGCGACAACACACCTTGCGTGCTTTCTGTAGAGATGGTCCCGGGCAGCACGATCAGCATTGATGTGGCTGCAAAGGGCGGCGGCAGCGAGAACAAGTCCAAGTTCAAAATGATGAACCCATCGGACAATATCGTCGATTGGGTGGTCGAACAGATCCCCTCGATGGGCGCGGGCTGGTGTCCTCCGGGCATGCTGGGCATCGGGATCGGCGGCACAGCAGAGCATTGCATCAAGCTGGCCAAACAAAGCCTGATGGACCCGATCGACATGGCGCAGCTGAAGCAGCGCGGGCCCCAGAACGATATCGAACAGCTGCGGATTGACATCTTCGATGCGGTCAACGCGCAAGGTGTGGGCGCACAGGGCCTGGGCGGCCTTTCGACTATTCTCGATGTGAAAATTCTTGATTGGCCGTGTCACGCAGCGGGCAAGCCTGTGGCGATGATCCCGAACTGCGCCGCCACCCGCCATGCCCATGTGACTATGGATGGCTCCGGACCGGCCTATCTGCCGCAACCCGATCTGGACGCTTGGCCCAAGGTTGAATGGGCACCTGATAGCGAAGCCAAGCGGGTTGATCTCGATAATCTCACCCCCGAAGAGGTTGCGAGCTGGAAAGCCGGCGATCGCTTGCTCTTGAACGGCGCGATGCTGACAGGGCGCGACGCGGCGCACAAACGCATTCAGGACATGCTGGACAAGGGCGAAGAGCTACCGGTCGAATTCAAGGGCCGCGCCATCTATTATGTCGGCCCGGTTGACCCCGTCATGGGCGAAGTCGTCGGCCCAGCTGGCCCGACCACCGCGACCCGCATGGACAAATTCACCGAGATGATGCTCGATCTCGGTCTGCTTGCCATGATCGGAAAGGCAGAGCGCGGACATGACGCGGTTGAAGTGATCAGCAGGTACAAAGTGTCCTATCTGATGGCGGTTGGCGGGGCGGCTTATCTCGTCAGCCGCGCGATCAAAGAGGCCAAAGTGGTTGCCTTTGAAGACCTCGGCATGGAAGCGATTTACGAGTTCACCGTGAAAGATATGCCTGTGACCGTCGCTGTCGATAGTGATGGGACCAACGTCCACAAATTGGCACCGGCGCAGTGGAAGGCACGGATCGCAAAGGAAAAATTGCTCGAAAACAGCTGAACGGCAAAACCTGCTGACTCGATGAACTTTCGATGAACGGCATATCATGCCCGACGACGGATTCGCCTTTCCGAACGGGCGCGGGTAGTGGCGATTCCAATGAATAAAGTCGCAAACAGCAAGCCCGTGAGGGTTCCATTCAAGCTGGTCTTGATTTCCATCATCGTCTTGTGGGCGGTTTATTACGTCTTGGCTTCGCTTCGCTGGGAGATTCTTGGCTTTGGCATGTCGGGCGAAATGATGGTGTTGCGCGCTATCGTCGTGATCGGCGGCGTGGCTGTAACTATCGCTTTGTGGCTGTTCTTGCGTTTCTTTGATGCGAAACCGCTCTGGGCCAAAGTGACTGCGGCGCTGGTTCTCTCGCTCCCCGCTGCGCTTGTATTGGCGCAGATGAACAATCTTGTCTTCTCAACCATGAATGAGCGGATGGAGGAAGTGTTCATCGACATCATCGGTGGCGACGATGAGCTGGATGAAAGCGAATATAGCGAAGAAAGCGAAGCAGAGGCGATCGCACGAGCTGAAGCGGAAGCGAACCTTCTCAAGGAACGCGATGCCTATTTTGAGCGGCAGCAAGCGTCCCTTGGGTTGTTCGCGTTTATTGGACCGCTCGCAGATATCGCCTTCAGCCGCTATTTTCTGATGCTGGCTTGGTGCTCGATATATCTGGCCCTGCTGACCAGCGAGAAAGTGCGCGTGGCGGAACGGCGAGCGAGCGAATTCCGCGAAGTTGCCAAGGCTTCCGAGCTGCGATCACTCCGCTATCAGGTCAACCCGCACTTCCTGTTCAATACATTGAACTCGCTGTCATCCATGGTGATGACAGGCAAATCACAAGCAGCCGAGCAAATGATCCAGACCATGTCGCGCTTCTATCGCCATAGTCTGGCTGACGATCCGACCGGCGACGTTCCGCTCGATGACGAGTTCGACTTGCAGCAGCTCTATCTTGAAATCGAGGCTGTTCGCTTCCCCGAGCGCCTCAAGAGCATCTTCGATTTGCCGGCAGATCTTGCCGACGCTCGAGTGCCCGGCATGATCCTCCAGCCATTGATCGAGAATTCCGTCAAATATGCGGTCTCGCCAGTGAACCGCCCTGTGACGATCACGGTTGAAGCTCGCGAAGAATTTGACCGGCTTGTTATCGTTGTCCGCGACGATGGGCCCGGTGTTCCCGAGAGCGCCAAACACGGTTTCGGTATTGGTCTGGCCAATGTCCGTGACCGTCTGGAGGCTCGCTTTGGTTCGGACATCGTGCTCGAATCCGGCCCTGTTCCTGGTGGCTATCGCACCGAAATGCGCATACCGTTGACCCGCAATGGCAGACACTGAATCCCCCGAAGCGCCGCTGCGCACATTGATCGTCGATGACGAGCCACTCGCGGTGGAGCGCGTCCAGGTGATTTGCGCCGAGGTCGAGACTATCAATGTTGTTGGCACCGCTAGCGATGGCGCCGCCGCACTGCGCCTGGCCGAGAAGCTGTCGCCCGATCTGGTCTTGCTCGATATGACCATGCCGGAACTTGACGGGTTGGGCGTAGCGAAGGAGCTTGCCAAATACAGCAATCCCCCTGCAGTAATCTTTGTCACCGCGCATGATCACTTCGCCGTCGAAGCGTTCGATCTCGATGCAATCGACTATGTGTTGAAGCCGGTTGCGTCAGATCGGCTTGCGCGGGCTATCGAACGCGCAGCTTCGCGTCGTGGCAATAACGGCGCACCCAAGGGCGAATGGCTCGAAGAGCTTTGGGTGCCGCACCGCTCTGAGTTGTTGCGTATCGCGGTAAGCGAAGTGAGCCGGATCGACGCCGAGCGAGATTATGTTCGCTTGCATGTAGGCGAACGCAGCTATCTCTTGTTGCAAACTATCGCCGGGTTGGAGCAACGGCTCGACCCAACCGAATTCATCCGCATCCACCGTTCAACGATTCTGCGCAAGGACCGTATTCGGGGCCTGCGCCATGATGGTTTGGGGGTGTGGTCAGCTGAACTGGAAAACGGCGATGCCTTGCGGATCGGCCGAACATATCTGCCGAAAGTAAAGGCGATGGCCGGCCGCTAGGCTCCTCTTGCGGTTCCTCAAAAAAGAAGCGGCCTGAACCCCGGGACTGGTATGGGTTCAGGCCGCTAGTCTGCACAGAACTGTACAGGTCTGTTTGGCAGGGTCAGCCGCCCCGCCTTTGTTCTTCAATTACTTCCGCCAGGGCGCTTTTCGCTTGGCGCTCGGCCGATGCGATGCAACGACGTTGGTCGCGCGATACCGAGCGGGTTCCGGTCGTGTGTCTGCCCAAACCGCAAGTCTTGCGTGCGGCCAGTGTGATGCGTTGATCGAGCTCTTTCTGACCAGCTTCGGTCGAAAGATCCAAATCCTCGTAGGTGACATTGGACTGGCTGGTCTGTTTGTCAGCGCCAGCCAAGGCAGGGGCTGCGATCAACATCGCGCCAACACCTGCCGCTGCAAGTATGCCTTTTCTCATGCTATCCTCCTTTCACAGCCGAGCATAAAGAGGGGGTGAGCCCGCGCTGTGTGATTGTGTTATACCAGCTGTTGAGGAGGCATCAGCGCAAGCTCGACGATGGAAGCAAGCAGTCCGACCGGTGCGAGGGCGGCCGGACCGATTGCATAAACCAGCCGACGAACAGCTATTTCCAACCGACGAGTGATTACGCAACAATGTAACAATGGCTTTAGTGTTCATCTTTCTAATGGGGATTGGCAATTTCGCGTTGCATAAGGCGGTGCTTGAGAGCGGCCACCCGCTGCTTGGGCAAATGCCATGGTTTGTTCACAAGCTCGGCGGTCGGATAACCCTGGTGACCGAATTCCTTGTTTTGCTGGCAGCTTTGCTACTCGCAGCGAACGGCTGGCCAGGGCTCGCCTGGGCGTATCTTGCCTATACCGGTCTCAACGCGATTGCAGCCTGGCTGATCCTGACGGACCGCGTTTAGCATCTTCACCCGCGCCGCCGATCTGCTAGGCGTGGGATGATGCCAATTCACGCAAGCACCACTTTGTTCCATGTCAGCGACACGCATTTTGGCGTCGAGGATCGCGCGGCTATGGCTTGGTTCGAGAATGCAGTGCGGGAAGAACGGCCTGACGCGCTTATTTGCACCGGTGACCTCACTCAGCGCGCCACGCATCAGCAATATGCAGCGGCGGCTGAGTGGTTTGCTGGCCTCAACACCCCCATCATGCTGCAGCCGGGCAACCATGACATGCCCTACTACAATTTGTGGGAGCGTTTCCGCAGTCCATTTGCGCGCTTTGGCGCGTTGGACAAGGCGGTAGGGGCCCAGCTAGAGCTTGAGCACGCATTGATCGTGCCTTTTGATACCAATGTGCCTGCACAAATGCGCTGGCCATGGTCTGACGGAGTTGTCACACGCAAGAAACTCGATGCAGCCCTCAACCGGCTAGCAGAATTACGCGATGACCCCAGACCCAAGATTATCGCGTGCCATCACCCGCTTTTGCCAGAGCGCGACGGGGCGAAAAATCCGACAATTCGTGGAGACCTGGCGTTCAAGGAGCTGGCCGCAGCGGGCGCAACACTTGTGCTGACGGGGCACGTTCATTTCCCGTTTGACCAGATCCGCTCGCGTGACAATTTCGCCATGCGGATGATCGGGGCTGGCACGTTATCAACGCGTCTGCGCAAAGGCGCACCGCCATCCTACAATGTCTTGCGGATCGACCAGACTGGTTTGATCGACGTTGAACAACGCGATTTTGCTCTCTGAGCGGAGAAACAAAAAGGGCGACCTGAACAGGCCGCCCTCTTGTTTTGAGCCAAAGAGCTGGGAATCAGCGCTTCGAGAACTGGAAGCTCTTGCGTGCTTTCGCCCGGCCGTATTTCTTACGCTCGACCACGCGGCTGTCGCGGGTCAGGAAGCCAGCGGCCTTCACTGTTGAACGCAGTGCAGGCTCATATTTGGCGAGAGCCTGACTAATGCCGTGCTTTACCGCACCGGCCTGGCCCGAAAGCCCGCCACCACGCACGGTAGCGACGATGTCATACTGGCCTTCACGCTCTGTGATCGCGAACGGCTGGTTGATGATCAGGCGCAGCGTAGGGCGTGCAAAGTACACTTCCTGATCGCGGCCGTTGACGGTCACCTTGCCAGTACCCGGCTTCAACCAGACGCGGGCAACCGCATCCTTACGACGGCCAGTTGCATATGCGCGGCCATACTGATCGAGTTCCTGCTCGCGCAATGGAACCTCAGCAACAGCTGCGATCTCGGCTGCATCACCTGCAGGTGCGTCGCCAGCGATTTCCTTCAGATCCGCCAGATCCGAAACGGTTTCGTTTTTGGTTTCGTCAGCCATTATGCGGTGACCTTGTTCTTGCGGTTCATGGAAGCAACGTCGAGCACTTCAGGGTGCTGCCCGTCATGCGGGTGCTCGGTGCCATTGTAGAGATGCAGTGCGCGCATCTGCTGACGGCCGAGCGGGCCGCGCGGAATCATGCGTTCGACAGCCTTTTCAAGCACGCGCTCTGGGAAACGGCCCTCCAGGACCTTCGCCGGAGTGGTTTCCTTGATACCGCCCGGGTGGCCGGTGTGCTTGTAATAGACCTTGTCAGACATCTTCTTGCCGGTGAATTTCACCTTGTCGGCATTGATGACGATCACATGGTCACCGCAATCAACATGCGGAGTGTAGCTCGGCTTGTGTTTGCCGCGCAGGATATTGGCAATGATCGAAGCGACGCGGCCAACAACCAGCCCGTCTGCATCAATCAGGTGCCATTTCTTTTCGACCTCTGCCGGCTTTGCCGACTGAGTCTGCTTGCTAAGCGCCTTCATGGGTTCACATTCCTAAATAAAACAAGCCGCAACCAAATGCCGCGGCTTCGAATCGCACTGACAACTTATGCTGCGGTTGCGAGAACATGGCGCAAATGTCGCGTGAAGGCGCGCAAGTCAAGCAAAACCGCGCCTTTCGGGGGAGGTAAAATAATACCACCACCTCCCTGAGTGTCAGATTGCGCGCAACTCCCAGTGCTCGGACGAGATTTGTTCGGTGTCGCCAATCCGCGTCACAACCCGTCTTTCAGCCCGGTCAAGGAGCCCACTCAATGGCTGGGACGTGACTGAATAGATTACTTCGAACACTCCGCTGCGCCCGTCAGGCAGATTGATCGGGCGCCTGTCCGCAAAGCCGTTGTTGCGCGGAAAGAGAAGGTCGCGTGGCAGGCGATCAAGCAAGGAATTGCCGGCGGCCTGCACTTGTGCAAGCGCGGCGCGCAATTGCTGTTGCTGCGCTGTTGATGCGCCGTTCCTTGCTACCATCTGCTGCGCCACTTCAATCGCGCGATCAACGTCGGCTGCTAACTCAGCCTCACCTGCCGATACGATCAGGCCAGACCCGTCGATCAGAATGGGAAATTTGCCATCGGTTACGCGGTTCCGTTCGATCGTTGCGATCGGCTCAAGCTTCGCGGGCACGCTTACTTCAACGTTGATCTGATGCCCTGTGATCGCAAGCCCGCTACCTTGCGAAGCAAACGCAACTTGCCAGTCGCGCCTGACTTCAATCCTGTTACCATCCGAAAGGCCGCGGACGAGAGTCCGGCTCAAACGCATTGGTTCTCGTGGCACATGCAGTTTGGAAGTCGCCATAACCGGAGCAGCCAGACCAATCAGCCCGGCAAAGCTGCCACCCAGCGCAATGCGCCGCGAAACCCGTGTCATGAGAGCTAACCCCCTCGATCTAGTTCGCCGAGCCATGCTGCAGTTGCTTCCGAAACGGAATCACAACGCCAACCCATGATGGCAGGGGTATCATAGGGATGTATTTCGGCCAAACATTGTATCGCGTCGTCAAGTAAAGCAGCGCTAGTCTTGAATAGTGCGCCAATCTCGCAACTATCGCCGCGCTCACCATTCCAACTGTAAATCGATTCAACTTCACCCAATAGATTGGCGCAGGCGATCAGTTTCCTATCTAACAGAGTATTGGCCGCAGCGCGCGCTGCTTCGCGATCAGGGAAGGGGCAGTAGATAAGCGCGCTCATGCCTTGTGTGCTTTGCGCAGACCGTCCGAATGCATGCCCCAGGCAACGCTCGCAACCACCAGGGCGCCGACCAATTGGTGCGACACTGCCACCCACAGAGAGACTTCGGTAAGTACGGTTGCGATGCCGAGCAGGAACATTGTCCCGAATGCGCTGTGGATCGCGATTGAAGCCGGGCGATCACTCTTGCGTATACGCCGCGCGAGCCACACCAGCGCCGCCACCGCCACCCAGGCCCACCAACGATGGAGGAAATGCAGCAGGAAGGGATCATGTGTCAGCGCCCAAAGCCAGCCGCGCGACAGGTCTGGCTGAGGCAGGAACTGCCCGTTCATCAGGGGCCAGTCATAGGCGGCATGTCCCGCATTGAGCCCCGCCACCCACGCGCCAAGCAGCAACTGGATAAACAGTATGGCGGCTATGATCGTCGAGGCACCAGTCAGACCAGCAGGCTGCGCGGTTGAATCGCGCCCAAGCATCTGCAAGTCACGCGCGGTCCATACCAAACCGCCCAACAAGAACAGCGCGGTCAGCAAATGCGCCGATAGCCGGAAATGGCTGACATCGGTGAGATCAGTGCCAACGCCCGATGCAACCATGTACCAACCCAGCGCGCCCTGTCCGCATATCAGCGCAAACAATGCCAGCAGCCGGCCCTTGTAACCGGCAGGAATTGCCCGGCGTATCCAGAACCACACCATTGGCAGCAGAAAGGCGAGCCCGATCAGCCGCCCCAAAATGCGGTGGAACCATTCCCAGAAATAGATGAACTTGAATGCAGCCAGATCCATTCCCGCAGGCCCGCTTTCGAAGCGATACTCGCCGGTTTGACGGTAGAGATCGAATTCTGCCTGCCACGCTTGATCGGTCAGCGGCGGCAGAATGCCCGTGACGAGGCTCCAATGCGTGATGGATAGCCCGCTTTCCGTGAGGCGCGTGATCCCGCCTACCATGACAATGATGATGACCATCAAGGCCACTACGTAAAGCCATTTGGCCAGCGCCAGCGGCCGCCCTTTGACGGCGCGAGAATAATCGCTTTCCGGAACAGGTGGAGCAATCTTCGCCATGCCCGCTAACTGCGCAGCACCGCATCAAAGTGCAAGTCCAAACGATGCAACACCAATTGAGAAATCGGCATGCAGGCCAAAACTGCGACTTGAAAGATGATACACCATAACATAGATGGCACTCGACAGTATGACTGAGTACGGCATCTCGATTCGGCAGCGGATGGACCGCGCTGGCATTTGGCTCTCCAGCCTGTGCTTGCTTCATTGCGTGCTGACGATTCTGGTCGTTTCGGTGTTGGGCGCCGGTAGCCACTTCCTGCTTTCGCCGGAAATCCATCGCGTAGGTCTGGCGATTGCATTGATCATCGCGGCAGTTGCGATTGGCTGGGGTGCCTTGCGTCATCGCCGCGCTGCACCCTTCGTTACGGCTATGGTGGGCCTGACCTTCATGGGTGGCGCCCTGGCGATGCCGCACGGCTTCTACGAAGTGGTCTTCACCATGATCGGTGTGGCCCTGGTTGCCACGGGCCACTTTCTTAATATGCGAAGCCACTTGCCAGCGCAGCAATCACGCTTATGTCGCGCAGACATGAGCGACACGAAAACAATCACTTTGAACGGCGAACCACGCCAGACCACAGCGGCCACTATTGCGGACCTCGTGCGCGAGCTCGAACTTGAGCCGACCAAGGTCGCGGTCGAGTGCAATCGCGAAATCGCGCCGCGATCAACTCTGGAGCAGGCGTCGTTGAACGATGGAGATGTGCTGGAGATCGTCCACTTCGTGGGTGGCGGCTCTCAGGCAGCGGACGATACATGGACGGTTGCGGGCCGCACATTCAAGTCTCGCCTGATCGTTGGGACCGGCAAGTATAAGGATTTCGAACAGAACGCCGCAGCGGTTGAAGCGGCGGGCGCAGAAATCGTCACCGTGGCAGTGCGCAGGGTGAATGTGAGCGACCCAAAGGCGCCGATGCTGACCGATTATATCGACCCCAAGAAGGTCACTTACCTGCCCAACACCGCCGGGTGCTTCACCGCAGATGATGCGATCCGCACCTTGCGGCTGGCACGCGAAGCGGGTGGTTGGGACTTGGTGAAACTCGAAGTGCTGGGCGAAGCGCGCACGCTCTATCCCAATATGAAGGAAACCCTGGAAGCGACCGAGGTGCTCGCCAAGGAGGGCTTCCTGCCGATGGTTTACTGCGTTGATGATCCGATCGCCGCGAAGCAGTTGGAAGACGCGGGCGCGGTGGCAGTGATGCCATTGGGCGCACCGATCGGCTCAGGTCTGGGTATTCAGAACCAGGTTACGATCCGCTTGATCGTTGAAGGCGCGAATGTGCCTGTGCTGGTCGACGCAGGCGTTGGCACGGCGAGCGATGCGGCGGTCGGCATGGAGCTGGGCTGCGATGGCATATTGATGAATACCGCGATTGCTGAAGCGAAAGACCCGATCCGCATGGCGCGCGCAATGAGACTTTCAGTGGAGGCTGGCCGCGAAGCCTATCTGGCAGGCCGGATGGGGCGGCGTATGTATGCCGATCCCTCCAGCCCGCTCGCGGGATTGATCTAGCCGCGCTTGGCGTCGGCGGCATGGCAAACGCAACAAGAACGCTTCACTCCGCGCAAGTAATCTAGGTATAGTTACCGATAATTAACCACACTCGGCGAAACTGCCCCCTGCAACACGGGAGCATTTGCCATGGCCGTAACCGGCACTGCATCGATGACGATCAACGAAATGCGCGAATTCGCGAGCTTTTCCGCTGGCGAGCAACGCTACATCAAGCGCAGCCTTGATATCGGGCTTGGCCGTCAGGATGCGTTCAAGCTGTGGGCGCGCAACGAAGGCGAGTCCGCCGCGATCCGCAGCCAATATGTCGCCTATCAGGAATTGAGGACGCTGCGCGAAACGATCCCATACGAAGCGACCATCAATGACACCGAAGCCTTTATCGGCAAGCTGGTGCGTCTCGCAGCGTTTGACCTCTCGCAAGAACGCATCACATGTTTCTCCGCGTTTCGCTTTCTCTATGAGCGCCTGCTGGGCGCGGATGTCCGCCCATGGCTGCCGAGCGCTTTCTGCGCGGCCGCTGCCTTGCCGCAGATTCGCCCGGAGTGTCGCAAGGAGCTGCTGCAGTCCCTGAGCGAAGCGGCCGCCACCGCGCCAGGCTGGTCAGACCGCGAACCGGCGTTCTATCCCGAATATATCGAGGCAGCCGAGGCGGCCTGAGGCCTAGCTTCTCTTCAGCTTAATTGTCCGCTTAATCGCTGAGATCGCCTCATCAGCCTGCTGATGCCTGAGCGCTTTCTGCTGCGCGCTATACTTCGAGTACTCACGCTCCGCATGCCGTTTTGCGTCTCTAGCTGAAACGCTGCCACCGCGCTTCAGCACGACACGTCCCAAGCTGCGCAATTGCTGATCCAGCAGGTCGGTGGCTTCAGACATGAGCTTGAGCCTGCCAACGTCCATCTGGTCTTCAAAAATGTCCAAGAGAATTGTGGTTAGTCGGTTGAGTTCCACTATCTCAGTGTCCGAGAGATAGTTCTTGGAAGTTGCAACATCGGCTTTTCGGATGTTGGCGTTAGGCCAGTTTGTAAGGCCCATATCCTCAATTGCTGCATTCGCGCGATCTACCAAAAGTTCAGCCGGAGTTCTTGAGCATACAGCGTATACGATCTTAGCTTGAGTACTGCGGTAGAACTCCTGCCAAACTGCGGACTTACCATTGTAGTCCTGACACATCGTACAAATGCGCCGAAGCTCTCGATAGACGTTCGCTTCATCAGAGCGAATATCTCTTATGATCTCTTTGAGTCGAGCGATACGATCTCGGTTTTCCGGGTCTTTTAACCTTACTGCATCTATCACAAAACCGTTTGTTGCGAATTGGACCAGCTTGTCCGTCGCCCAGCGGCGGAACATGGTCGCCTGCTTAGATGAAACTCGGTATCCAACTGAGATCACCATATCCAGACTATAAAGTGTGACAGGTTTAGTGGACGTAGCAATTTGCATTTTTTGCAAATTGCTCTCGTCCAGTTCTCCTTCTTCAAGGATGTTTGCTATGTGCCTAGAAACATTAGAAACATCTTTGCCATACAAAGAAGCAATCTGAGCTTGTGTCATCCAAAGCTGCTCACCTTGGTAGCTAAGCTCTACTTGGGCGCCAGATTCATCTCCGTAAATTAAGAATCTATCTCCAGTCTCCTCATCTTCATGAAGATGAACTGGTTCCAGTTTAGGCATAAGATTCTCCGATTCGAACGAATAGAGAACAAACTAGCGTGAAAGCTCGACTTTGCCTAGGCAAGGAGCTGTCCAAATGTGGAAAATAGCGACTAACCCCGATACAGCCCGTCGATCCGCTCCTGATAGCGATCACGAATCTTGTGACGACGGATTTTCATGCTCGGCGTCATCTCTTCGTTATCGATGGTGAAGCCTTCATCCGCAAACGCGAATTGCCGCACCTTCTCGATGACCGACAGATCCTTGTTCACGCGGTCCACCGCTGCGCGCACCGCAGTCTTGAACGCAGGCAAGTCTTGCAATGCGGCCATATCGAATTTCTCGTCATTGGCCTTGCACCATTCGACCGCCCATTCGGGGTCCGGCACAATCAGACTGACCACATAGGGCCGCTTGTCTCCGCTCACCATGGCTTGCGCGATTTCCGGCTGCAGTGTCAGCATGCCTTCGATCTTTTGCGGGGCGACATTGTCACCCTTGTCATTGACGATCATGTCCTTCTTGCGGTCAGTGATCACGATCCGCCCGGCTTCGTCCAAATGGCCGATGTCGCCCGTATGCAGCCAGCCATCCACGATTGTGCGGGCAGTCTCGGCCTCATTGCGCCAGTAACCGTGCATCACCAGCTCACCACGCACCAGGATCTCGCCATCATCGGCAATCTTCACCTCGACCCCGCGCATGGGCGGCCCGACAGTGTCCATCTTGAGCCCTGTCTTGGGGCGATTACAGCTGATCACCGGCCCCGCTTCGGTCTGGCCATAGCCCTGAAGCATGGTGAGCCCCATGGCTTCGAAGAAATTGCCGACATCGGGGTTCAGCGGCGCACCACCTGACACCATCGCCTTGATCCGTCCGCCGAACCGCGCGCGAATCTTGGGGCGCAGGGTCTTCTCGATCAGGAAGTCCATCGGCTTGTCGCGTTTGCGCTTGCGATCACCCTCGCTGATCATCAGCGCCTTATCCATCAGGTAATTTGCGAGTTTGCCCTGCTTCTCGACCGTCTTCATGATGCGCGTGCGCAGCACTTCGAACAGACGCGGGACCACGACCATTATCGTGGGGCGGGTTTCCTCGATATTGCTGGCGAGCTTCTCCAGCCCTTCGGAATAATAGATTTCCGCACCCACCCCGATCGGCAGGAACTGGCCGCCTGTATGTTCGTAGGCGTGGCTGGCAGGAAGGAAGCTCAAGAAACGCTCATCCTTGATCCCGAAATCTTCGATCAGGATTTCAGCCGCGCCCGCCACATTGCACAGGATCGCGCCATGGTGCTGCAACACACCGCGCGGTGCTCCGCCGGTTCCGCTGGTGTAGATGATGCACGCGGTTGTATCGCGTCCGATACCGGCCATGCGCGCATCCACTGCGGCACGCGCTTCAGCGGCATCGCCCGAAGTCAATGTGTCCCAGCCGTGATAGTCGAACGGCCCCGATTGATGGCGGCGAAGGTCTTCAATCCCGATCACATGTTCGATCAGGCCGGTGGACTGGATTGCATTGTGAACCGGAGCGAGCAGTTTCTCGGTCGATACAAACACAGCGCGCGCGCCCGAGTTATCAAAGATGTGCGCGTGATCGCGCGGGGTGTTGGTAATGTAGGTTGGAACCGACACACAGCCCGCAGCCATGATCGCCAGATCGGCTATGCACCATTCCGGCCGGTTTTCGCTGACGATACAGACGCGGTCACCATCATTGAGGCCCAGCCTGCGCAGGCCTTCAGCCATCAAGCAGACTTGCTCAGCTGTTTCGCGCCAGCTTCTGGTTACCCATTCACCGTCTTTCTTCGCGGCCAGAAAGGGCGCATCGCCTTTCTCGTCGGCTCGCGACAGAAAGAGTTCGACCAGAGTGTTTGCACTATCGATTTCGGCCAGCGCCACTGACTTGCTCCTGCTCCCGGGGAAGGTTGTTTTGTTATATCTGTTTTTGCTGCTCTAAAGTCCTGCAAACGTAGCGGCAAGTCCAAGCCGCATCAGGGTACGATCAACAGGGTTTCGATTCTGGGGTCGCGCACGCTAACCCAACTGCCATTCTCGCGCAGAATCGCGTTGACTTTGATCGGGGCGGGTCGCGCGATCAACTGGCTATGGCCAAGCGCTTCGAATGCCGCGGTTTGATCTTCCAGCCAAGTGCCGCTTTCAAAAACGACCCGGTCGCCAAAGGCCATTGTGAAGGGCAGGGCGAGCGCCTGCTCAGCTGTAAGGCCAAAGTCGATCGCGCCGATAATCGCCCGGGTTGTCGACACAGGTATTGTTGGGCCGCCTGCTGCACCAACGATCATGAAGGGTTCGCCATCCGGATCCCAAACGATCGTAGGCGACATGGAACTGCGCGGGCGTTTGCCGCCTTCAACCCGATTGGCGACAGGCTTTCCGTCCACCTCTGGAGCGCGGCTGAAGTCGGTCAGCTCGTTATTGAGGAAGAAGCCATGCGCCATCAGGCCCGAACCGAAAGAGCTTTCAATGGTCGAGGTATAGCTGACCATATGGCCGGCGCGATCAACCACGGAGAAGTGAGATGTGCCGCGCTCTTCAGGTTCGTCACCATCCGCCCAGGCGATGTCCGCGCCTTCGGGCTTGCCCGGGCTAACGCTCTCGGCGCGCATTGACGCATCGATCAGCGCGCTTCGCTGCGCAATGTAGGCTGGATCGATCAGCCCGGCGACCGGCACCGGCACGAAGTCGGAATCGGCCATATAGATTTCCCGGTCGGCATAGGCGAGCCGTTGGGATTCGAGGAACAGGTGCCAGGTGACAGGATTCTCAACGCCCAAGGCGCCCAGATCAAACCGCTCCAGCTGACCCAGCATCTGGATCACAGCGACACCGCCAGAACTGGGCGGCCCCATGCTGCACACCCGGTAGCGGCGATAGCTGCCACATACTGCATCGCGCACTTTGGGTTCGTAACCGGCCAGATCTTCGGTTGTCATTGCGCCTTCGCGCGGAGTAGCGGAAGCGACGGTTGCCACAATCTCTTCGCCAAGCTCGGCTCCGTAGAAAGCCTGGGGGCCTTGCGTTGCAATCCGTTCAAAAGCTTGCGCCAGCGCTTCATTCTTGATCCAGGAACCGGCAGGCAAGACATTGCCTTCGGAATCGTAATAAAGATCCCGCCCCGCTTGCGTGCCTGCTACAAATTCAGGGCGCTGGTTGAGCGAGTTGTACATCCGCTCGTTCATCCCGAAACCGTCGCGCGCCAGCTTTATCGCGGGCTCGAATAATTCAGCCCAAGAAAGCTTGCCATGATTGTTATGCGCCAGTGCAGCCATGCGGATATTGCCCGGCACGCCGACGCTCAAACCACTCTCAACTGACTCGCGAAATCCCGGCAGCGAACCGTCTTCGTTCAAGAACCATTCGGGCGATGCACCCGCCGGAGCTGTTTCGCGGCCGTCGTAGGAAATGACCTCGCCATCAGGGGCTCCGCGCAGCAGAAATCCACCACCGCCTATTCCAGAGCTTTGCGGCTCAACCACTGTAAGTGCCAGCATCACTGCGATTGCAGCATCGGTCGCGCTTCCACCCTTAGCGAGTATCTCTTCACCTGCGGCTTGCGCGCGCGGATCAGCCGCACTGACAGCACCTTGTTCGGCCACGTCCGGTGCGTGGAAAGTCATTTCCAGAGGTGAGGAGTATGCCCCTGTGCAAGAGGCCATTAGCGGAAGCGCGATCAGCGCTGTCAGTCGTTTGAGTCTCATCCGGGCTGGCTATTCGCTTCCGACCGCTTCGGCAATGGTGGAATAGCCTTCGCGTCTCATCAGACGCTCCAGCCCGCGAACAATCTTCGCGCCCAGGCCCGGCCCTTCATAGACCATGGCGCTATACAGCTGGACCAGGCTCGCGCCCGCTTTGATCCGCTCCCACGCATCCTCTGCACTGGCGATGCCGCCTACGCCAACCAGCGGAATCGTGCCACCGGTCGCTGAACGGAAATCGCGCACGCGCTGGGTCGCCAACGGTTTCAATGGTGCTCCAGAAAGCCCGCCGACTTCGCCGGCGTGGTGCGAGCGCAGCTCTGGCCGCGATATCGTCGTGTTCGAAACGATCAGCGCGCCCAGTTTCTTGTCGAGAGCGATCCGGGCGATTGCATCGATATCGGCCGGCTCCAGATCAGGCGCTACTTTAAGAAAGATAGGTGGTGGCTCCGCTTCGGACACCGCGCCGCGCGCTTCGATCACAGCGTCCAGCAATTCGGTCAATGCGCCTTCATCCTGCATCGCGCGCAGCCCCGGCGTGTTGGGGCTGGAGATGTTTACCGCCAGATAGCTTGCGTGCGGCGCCATCATCCGTGTCATGATCGCATAATCTTCGATGCGATTATCGGAGTCCTTGTTCGCGCCGATGTTGATTCCGACAACGCCTGACCGCCCTCTGCGCCTTTCAAGCCTTTTCAGTGCCGCTTCTGCACCGCCATTGTTGAACCCCATCCGGTTGATCACAGCCATGTCTTCAACCAGTCTGAACAGGCGCGGTTTGGGATTACCTGCCTGCGGCCGCGGCGTGATGGAGCCAACCTCTGTAAAGCCAAAGCCCAGCCCCAACAGCGCGTCAGGGACTTCGGCATCCTTATCGAAGCCTGCAGCGACGCCCACCGGATTGGGGAAGGTGATACCGGCAAGCTCCACGGCCAGTTTCCCGGCTGTTGCAGGTGCAAAGCGCGGCATCAGGCGCAGCCCCTCGATCGCCATGCGATGAGCTGATTCGGAATCGAATGCGAAAATGGCGGGGCGCAGAAGACGAAACAACATGATGTTGCGCCTATGACAAGGCACGCCAGACCTGTCGAGGCCGAAGCATTACTTGACCGGTTTAGTCAATTATTTCAGAATGATGACAGAAAAAAGATACGCCCGGTTGGACTCTTGTCGTTTGCATACAATTCTAACGGGAGTGATTCGGCTAACAGGGGACTGCGACCCGAAGGGCTCGGAGCAGCAATGCGAAGAGTTCCTCAACTTCTAGGGCGGTCCCAATAGCAGGCCGCCCTTTTTTTGTTTAAGCGCCAAAGAGGCGCTGTATTTCGAGTCGCAGGGGATAAAATGGATCAGCCAGCCAGTGGCTTAGGTGTATCTGAAGAAGGGGCGCTCGGACTTACTTCTTCACGACATTTCCAGCTCGACTATCTCCCCGTGCCTGTTCACATGAGCGCGTACATCACCACGCTCTATCACTATCGCTGTGAAGAGCGAGATATCAGAGATGTGCAGCCGGCCGCCATCGGACACCTGGCGATATTTCCGTATGGCGAAGGCGAAATGCAGTTTCGCAACGGTAGCGTGGACCCGAGCAACGCCGTCAATTTGCTGACACCGTTTTCTGTGGCTGCACCTTTCATGGTCAAAGGGCCATTTCACGCGATTGGCGCGGTTCTGACCCCGCTCGGCTGGGCTTCGCTAACCGGCCTCGATGCAAGCGAGCATAGTAATCGGCTGTACCGTGCGGCCGATTGGCTGGGCGAGGAAGTCGAACGGTTTGGATTGGCGCTGTGCGAGGGTTATCGCACCGGCTCGATAAGCGGGCCCGAATGCGCCAGCGCCATTTGTGATTTTATCGGCAACAATCTCAAACCGGTGAATGCGCGCCACGCCAAATTGATCAAGATCGTGAATAGCTGGTTGAGTGAAGAGCTCGATCCGCCGCTTGATAAGTTATTTGAGCGCGCCAAGTATTCTCAGCGGCAGGTTCAGCGGCTCGTCGAGCGATACTTTGGATTGCCACCTCAATCGCTCCGGCGAAAATACCGCGCATTGCGTGCGGCAGGGCTGCTCTCGTTACCTATGCTGACACCGGAATTCGAAGCCAAAGTGAGAGAGGCGTTCTACGATCAATCGCATATGATTCGCGAGATCCGACTGTTCGCAGGGCGCACACCCGCGCGTTTGACCGATGAAGAGTCGCCTTTCCTGGCAGAGATGCTAGACCTGCGGAACTTTCGTGAAATCGCTTCATTGGGGCCTGACAATCAAACGCCAAAGGGATAGCGAACGAATTGTGGGTTCATCAGTTGGCGCGCGAGCCATAATTGTCGCAGAGATACAATGGGTGCATGTCATATCGCACTACTTTTCCTATGTTGTCGGAATAGAATGCTCTCCACCGGGCATGGCATCTGGCAATATGGGGCGGCCTCTTCTTTGGCCGGGGCGCATTGATTAGCCATGCCGCCCCATTTCTCTCTCGAATACTTCGATCCCCCGGCATCGCTTGCACGGCATGTGCTGACGCTGTTCTATTTCGTTTGCGACGCGGAAGACGTTCGCGAACGGCATTCTGGCGCGCTCCCGCAGATTGCGCTTTTCCCGCATGGGCAGGGGGAAATCAGCTTTGGCGAACGGACGGAGCATTTTTCCGGGGGAGCCCATATGCTCAGTGGATTCTCTACTGCCATGCCTTACCGCGTGAAGGGCCCCTGGCATGCGATAGGGGCCTCGCTTTCCCCCTTGGGATGGGCGGCATTGGCAGGGCAACCAGCAGGTAAATGGCTGGATCGATTCATCCCGGCGCAAGACATTCTGGGCGAACAGATCGAGGTCTTTGCCAAGGATATCAACTCACGCTACCGGGCCGGGGAGCTTACCGGAGAAGCGGCCTGCAAAGAGTTGGCGCGTTGGATCGAGCCCAGGTTGGGTCAAGTAACGCAAGCGCATGAACTGCTGATCCAGCGGACGGTTGCGTGGCTCGGGCACTCGCTTGGGCCAGATATCGAAGAGCTGTTTGCCAGCCTCAATTATTCGCGTCGTCAGGCAGAGCGGCTGATAGAACGATATTTCGGCTTCCCGCCAGCCGCGCTTGCGCGCAAGCACCGCGCAATCCGTGCCGCATCCTTGCTCGCAGAAGAGCCCCTGTTTCTAACCATGCTGCGGATGAAAAATCTCGACCGGCTGCGTGAGACTACGCACAGGCCAAGCGTAAAGCGCTAATGACTCGCAACAAGGGTTTTGGCGTTGAATCTGCAGATTTCCGCGCCTATCTCGCAAATCGGAACGAATCAGTCCAATTTGCGTAGGATGAGTATGCGACTGTCCAATCTTGCCGATTATGCCGTGGTTATCATGTGCGCCGCTTCGCGTCATTGCGGTGGCGGTCGCGTGTCCGCTGGAGAATTGGCTGCGGAAACCGGAATCCCTGCACCGACAGTGCAGAAAGTCGTCAGTAAACTGACTGGCGCAAGCTTGCTGCGATCGGTGCGCGGCGCCGGCGGCGGTTTGCAGTTGGCGCGCCCTGCCGCCGCGATCAGTGTGGCAGACATAGTCGAAGCGGTCGAAGGCCCGATTGCGCTTACCGCGTGCATCGAAGGGCCCGATTGCGCGATGGACCACAATTGCTCGGTCAAACCCCATTGGCCGAAGATCAACAATGCTTTGCGCGGCGCTCTGGCAGACATTTCGCTGACGAGCCTCACCCGAATTGAAGAGATAGCATGAGCGAAGAACTCGACATTCAAGATCGCGAAGCTCGCGATGCTGCGGCGAAAGCGGCGGACTATGAGCACGGCTGGTCGGCAGACATCGAGACCGAGTTTGCCGAGAAAGGCCTGACCGAAGATACCGTACGGTTTATCTCGGGCAAGAAGGGTGAGCCTGAATGGATGCTCGAATGGCGCCTTAAGGCATTCCGTCTCTGGCAGACCATGGAAGAGCCCGATTGGGCCAAGGTCGGCTATCCCAAGATCGATTATCAAGGCGCCTATTATTACGCCGCGCCGACCAAGAAGGTGGAACTGGATTCGCTCGACGATCTCGATCCCGATATCAAGGCGGTCTATGACAAGCTCGGTATCCCGCTCGGCGAGCAAGAGGTTCTGGCCGGCGTAAAGGGTGCGAAGAAGGTTGCGGTCGATGCCGTTTTCGACAGTGTGTCTGTGGCGACCACTTTCCGTGAAGAGCTGAAAAAGGCGGGCGTAATCTTCCTTTCGATCAGCGAGGCGATCAAGGAATATCCAGACCTGGTGAAGAAGTGGCTCGGCAAGGTTGTGCCGCAGCATGATAACTTCTTCGCGACATTGAACTGCGCGGTCTTTTCAGATGGCACATTCGTTTACATTCCAGAGGGCGTGCGGTGTCCGATGGAGCTCAGCACCTACTTCCGCATCAATGCCGAGAACACCGGCCAATTCGAGCGTACGCTGATCATCGCCGAGAAGGGCTCTTATGTCTCCTATCTCGAAGGCTGCACTGCGCCGATGCGCGATGAGAACCAGTTGCACGCGGCCGTGGTTGAACTGGTCGCAATGGAAGATGCGGAGATCAAATATTCGACCGTCCAGAACTGGTATCCCGGCGATGCAGAGGGCAAGGGCGGCATCTATAATTTCGTCACCAAGCGTGGTCTGTGCCAGGGCGATCGATCCAAGATCAGCTGGACTCAGGTTGAAACCGGCAGCGCGGTGACGTGGAAATACCCTTCCTGCGTATTGAATGGCAAAGACAGTGTGGGCGAGTTCTACTCGGTGGCGGTGACTAACAATTACCAGCAGGCCGACACCGGCACCAAGATGATCCACAACGGCGCGGGATCGCGCTCGACGATCATCTCGAAGGGCATCTCGGCGGGCAAATCTAACAACACCTATCGCGGGCTGGTGCGGGTTGGCCCCAATGCCGACGGTGTGCGCAATTTCACCCAATGCGACAGTCTGCTGCTCGGATCGGAGTGCGGCGCGCATACCGTGCCCTATATCGAAGTGAAGAACCCCTCAGCTCAGATCGAACATGAGGCGACCACTAGCAAGATCTCCGACGACCAGCTGTTCTACGCGATGCAGCGCGGCTTGGACGAAGAAGAGGCGGTCGCGCTGATCGTGAACGGCTTTGCCAAGGATGTGCTGAAAGAGCTGCCGATGGAGTTTGCCGTCGAGGCGCAGAAGCTGCTGGCGATTTCGCTTGAGGGGAGTGTGGGGTGAACAAGGCAGAATTGGCCTCAATGCTCCGCCGCTTCATCGGGGACGAAGCAAATCGCGATGATTGGGAATGGGATGACTTCGTTTCAGTCCGGGCAGAACCAGACCTGGAACCTTATCGATTGCGGCTCATGAAGGATGTCCATCCACATTTGGGGAAGAAGGATATGGCCGAGCAAGTCGAAGCTATCCTTCGCAATACCATCAAAGAGCTGGAGGACACGGCGTGACCACCCGCAAAACCCTAAAGCTGTCCGATGCGCCGGCCGCCGAAGCGCCCAATCTTAAGAAGAAGGGTCGCGGGTGGGAAATCTCGGAAAAGCGGCTCGACGCACTGCACGAGCAGGCGCGCGAGATGCGCCGTTTCCCGTCCGAGGCGCACAAGGCGCTCGCCGCCCGTTTCGCCAAGGCCGATCTTGGCCGCTACACCTTCAAACGCTTTGCCGTGGTTGGCAGCGCGATTGTCGATTTCAATTGCCACAATCTCGGCATGGCGATCGCGATTGACGAAGAGGGGCAGAACGATGCGATCGCGAAGCGTCGCGACAAGAGCCTGGAAGCAGTCAATATCCGCGTGATGCGGATCAAGGCTTCGGATATCCTGGAGAATATGGACGCTGTGCTCGAGCGGATCACCGCCGGTATGCGCATCCGGATTGCGGACAAGCGTGATGCGCGCCGCGAACATTTCGAGCGCTCTACGCCGCGCCAAGATCGGCACAACGACAACACGCAATCATCGGGTCGCACCAACGAGCAAAATGGGGGCGACGAATGATACCTGGACTTAATGACTTGTTTGCGCCGGACATGCAGAAGATCTTGTTCTTCCTGGTCCCGGCATTGGCTGCACTTTCGATGTTGGTGATGAATCTGACGCGAGGATTTTCGATCCCGGGCAAGTTCATGATGGTGCTGTTTGCAGCGATCTCGATCTATTTCTTTCCGCAGTTCATGGAGGTCTTCTGATGCTTCTGTTCTCGGCCGTTGTTGCGCTGTCATTGCAGGCGGCGACCGCTGCACCAGCGCAGGACGCGGTGATCAGCGAGACCTGGGAACTGGCCTATGACGTGGCGATCACGCCCTTTGTCGAAGACTATCGGCGTTGCCTCAACTACGGAAATCGTATTGCGCGCGGGCTCCCGGATTTCGAGCAGCAACACCGCAGCGATCTTCCGCGTTGCACGAAGGTTTACCAGGAATCGATCGAGGCCTCTAACCGGATGATGGAGCGTCGTGGCCGTGAAGAACTGTTCACACCCGAAGATGTGACCCGGGCATTCGACACGATTGGCTACATTCACGTGCAGCGCGGCCGCTTCGTAGATGACAGTTTGCGCCACCGTGAACAAAGGCTCGCACGATACACCACTACACATGCGCCATCCCAGGCGCCGCTCGATCAACCTGAACAGCAAGCTCAACAGGAAGTTTCGTTACCCAATGCTGAAAATTGAGAACCTCCACGCCGAGATTGACGGCAAGCAGATATTGAACGGGCTAACGCTTGAAGTTGCCGCCGGTGAAATCCACGCCATCATGGGGCCCAATGGCGCTGGCAAGTCGACGCTCGCCTATGTGCTGGGCGGCCGGCCAGGCTATGAAGTGACCGAAGGGTCCGTCACCTTCAACGGGGAAGATCTCTTCGAGCTCGAACCGCATGAGCGCGCGGCGGCCGGCATGTTCCTGGGCTTCCAATATCCGGTCGAGATACCCGGCGTATCTAATGTCCAGTTCCTGCGCGAGGCATTGAATTCGCAGCGCAAGGGGCGCGGCGAAGAACCGCTTTCGGGCGGCGAATTCTTGAAGCTCGCCAAAGAGAAGGCGGGCCTGCTGCGCATGGATATGGAGATGCTGAAACGGCAGGTGAATGTCGGCTTTTCCGGCGGAGAGAAGAAACGCGCGGAAATGGTGCAGATGGGCATACTTGATCCCAAGTTTGCAGTGCTCGATGAAACCGACAGCGGTTTGGACATCGATGCGCTGCGCGTTGTGGGTGAAGGGATCAACGCGATCATGCGCGATCCCGCCAAGGGCGTGCTGCTGATTACGCATTATCAACGCCTGCTTGACGTCGTGAAGCCGGACAAGGTGTCTGTTCTTGCCAAGGGCCGGATCGTTCAGACCGGCGGGCCTGAGCTGGCGCTCAGACTTGAAGAAGAGGGTTATGATGCGGTGATGGCCGATGCCTGAAGCGGCAACCCTTGAGCGCCCTACCAACTCGCAAGAGGCATGGCGCTATGCCGAAGCGGGTTACCTTCGGGATGCAGAGCTATCCACGCTGACTGACTGGCAGGAATTGACCGTCGCAGCGGGCGAAGAGCGCGAAGACACGCGCATTGTCGCGGCTGGAGTAGAGCGCTTGCGTGTGCATCTGGGCAAGGGCGCGCGTTATGCGATGTTCGCATTGAACGCGGCGGGTCCTTACGCGCGGCTCGAGCTTGAAGTGACGCTGGAAGACGGCGCGCATTTTGAGTTCGGCGGCGTGACAGTGGGCGGCGGCGATGCGACCCAGGAATTTGTCACGCGCACAATCCACGCAAGGCCCAATGGCACATCGAACCAGACTGTGCGCGCTGTGCAATGGGGCCGTTCTACCGGAAATTTCCTTGGCCGCATTGATGTGGTGAAGGGTGCGCAAAAGACCGACGCGGCGCAGAATTTCCGCGCTTTATTGCTGGAAAAGGGTGCCACCGCCAACACCAAGCCGGAGCTCGAAATTTTCGCAGACGATGTTCAATGCGCGCATGGCGCTGCGATCGGCCAAATGGACGAGATGGCGCGATACTATATGGCGGCGCGTGGCATCGCGCCGGATGTAGCGCGCAAGCTGTTGGTGCAGGCGTTTATTGGCGATGCTTTTGTGGAAATGCGAAACCAGGATGAAGCCGAGCGTATGATCGCCCTCGCACTTGATGAACTGGAGGGGAATTTATGAAGATTTCAGCAAAGTCAGTTTCGCCGCTGGC